>MLJW01000029.1_pt1 | contig 207889 bp, 185 predicted proteins | sample 888231 | NCBI WGS metagenome assembly MLJW01 (sample SAMN05788063, study PRJNA343431) | mine drainage metagenome | isolation source: sample collected from the inflow into an acid mine drainage treatment plant... | place: Germany: Lusatia, lignite mining district
CACGTTTGACTGCCAACTCCCTAAATTCGGGTGTGTATTCCCGCTTCGGTATAGTCTTCATCTTCTTTCCTTTCAAAAGTAACGTTAATATTACGCCACTCTTGGAAGACTATTTTTCGGGGGAAGGCCACACTGCTTCTTATAGCGTGATTAACGACACGCTGGCTGGAAGCTCTGCAGCAGGTTGGACCACTGGCGGCGGCAGCTCGTCCATGCTGGCAGTTGGCCTGAACCAGAAGTTCTAAAAAGTATTTCCGGTGTAGTTATCCGGATATTCAGGTGCAATACGGAACGGCCACCCTAGGGTGGCCGTTTTTTTGTTTCAGATTATCCTGTCGGTGCACGTGGCGAATACACATTACGTCCGCACTAGTTTTCGCAGGTTCTAAAAATGATAACGTAGTTGAAGAAATACTCTATTCCTGTGCTAAATAGGGATTATTGAGTTGCTCAATCAATTGAGCCAATACTTGGCGAAACTGCTGTTCATCACATCCCATGAGTACGGCATCTTCAAGCGCGTCCTGACAAACTTGTTGTATCTCAACAAGGTTCTCTTGCAAAACCTTATTCTTCTCAACGCAGGCGATGACTTTACCATCGCGATAGCGCCAAATAACTTGATCAGTTAATAGCATAATATTTTGAATATATTAACCTCGACGGACCCCATTTCCGTTGCACCGAAATCTTTATACAAGAACTTATTGCGTTCGTAGAGCTTCATGGTCGAGGCATTTTGACAAGGTCGAGATTGTAATAACTAAGTTCGTAGTTCTATCGTGCCAATATTTAAACGGAATATCAAGTAAAAGTGTCAAGTATTCTAAATACTTTAAAGCTCACTTGTTTCAATGCGAGCACCAGACTCATCACGATAATCTACCGTTGATACAAATGTCGACCGCGGGAGTATCGAGAACAACGGTCGTTCAACGAATAAATTACTTTAACGTACCTTTGTGCATATGATTCTCCCGTCAAGGAATCGAAATAGATAGAACTGCCCGGAGGCTATTTGGCCAGGAAGTTCAAAACAATATGTCTTTTGGCCTTGATACGTTTGATCTCTTAAATGCCCATATCCTGCAATATGGCTTCGACTTCTCTTTTGCCCATCCCTCTCAGCATGACTATCCTGACCATTTGCTGTGCTCTAGGGCTAGAATTTCCTGCTTCCCAGTTATATATCGTTTGTGCCGATACTCCTAGCAGAGCGGCTATTACCTCAGCCGTTAGCCCAAGTCTCTTTCTTAGAGTTTTAAAACCTTTGGAAGTAAATCTTGCTTTAGTCGCCTCTTCCGGGCTGCTCTTGACCTCAATGTTCTTCGTGGCGCTTTTTTCGAGACGAGACACCTGTTGCTCTAATGCCGCTGACTGCCGTTTCAAGGCGGCGATTTCAGATCGGTATTGCGCCGATGCTTTCTTAAGCTTCTCCGTCTCGCTTCGAAGCTCTTTGCGCGCCAGTCGGATAATTTCTTCTTTTAGTACAGATGCGACGTTTGCCATTTTGCTTTTCCTCCATTATTAAGTATTTTATCGTTTTAATAACTTTACGACCTCGAATGCGTGATTGCAAATCCTGACATCTGGTCACCAGTGAATTTGGTCGACGCTTTTTGCCAATTGTGATGCCTCAACTGAAGTTCGTGCTGCAAGTTACTCTCTAACTATTTTTTCACGTGTCCAATCTGCAGCGCGTCCTGCTCCCCAAGATAGCAATGAGGCCCGTCCGAGTACCTACAAGTCTCGTTTCTTTCCCTCCGGAAACCACGATGATGGAAATGACTGTGAAGGTATTTGGCAGCAATGGAGAACACGATTGTTGAAATAATCAGATTCCTACGGACAGGGCTGTAAACGTGGTTATTTGTTACCCGCCGGCTCACACAATTCCTTGTCCACGTCTGGAATGCACCATACGCCCATTGGATGTCTGAACTTGCAAAGTAGAATGCAGCAAATATTGAAGTTTGACAGCCCAAAATCATATGATACCGACAGAGATGTTCATGTTGATCAATTCCCGCTGCCGTCGAACTTTCTGTGTGCTAAAACCTGTAACCTTTTGGGGACTCTAAGACAACTTCAACTGTACTTTTGGTTTTCTGCCAGGTGCGCTGGGGGGAACGAATCCGGATATTCGGCAACTCATTCCTTCGATCTGCTTGCCTTTTATAAACTTGGTTGTTTGGCAGGACATCACCTCACCTTTGGCGGTAAGGTCAGTGATTTGTTTTCTTACGTCACCCAACGAGATTCCAACGGCCTGCGCAATCTCAGTATCAAGTCGTTCACCGTGAATTTTCAGATACTGGAGTATGTCGTTCATGAGGTAACAAGCAGACCGAGTTTTGTTCCCCGATCTGCGTTGTGGTAACTATTTGCCTCCGTTAACAGCCGATTTCAGTGCCGCACCCGCCTTGAAAGCAGGAACCTTGGACGCCTTGATCTTGATCGCTTCTCCCGTGGCAGGATTGCGACCATTACGAGCTGCGCGTTTGCGAACTTCAAAAGAGCCAAAACCAACCAAAGCGACATTGTCACCCTTTTTTAGAGTAGCAGTAACAATTTCAAGCAAAGCCGCAATGGTGCGGTCAGTATCTGCCCTTGTATTGCCGGTCTTGGTCGCCAAAGCTTCGATTAATTCTTGACGGTTCATTTGTGATGCTCCTTATTGTTATGGTTGAATTGCAGTGTTCGATTGTTGTGGATTCTGTTGAAGTTGGCAAGAGCGTGGTGATTTTCCACACTAAGTCACCCACGAATTAGGTTTCATGCTTGTTGCAAAATACTGGTTTGGTCGAATCCCATCGATGATGCGGCGCGAAAACATTCCATATTTGGGCTCTTATACGGAAAGTTCTAAATAGAGCCTCCGTTTCGAGCAGTTCTTGCGATTTACAAAAGTCGTCAAATTTGCGACGTGGAATTCTCAGAAGATTTCGTCAACGAACTACTACAGGGCTCGGCCAATGCTTCAAGTCGTGAGTGACTTCAATGTCACCAATGTTTGGCCAAGGAAATAGCTAGCTGGTGCGCTGCACCGGCAACTTCGTATGCCCGCTCGGCCGGCTTCATTCACTCGATTAAGCAAATCCCAGCGTATGTTGTATGCCAATTGCTTGCCACCCACTTATCACTTCCAGATCGTCGCCAGAATTGAGTGCGGGGCAAACAGGCAACATACAAGTTCATCAATACCAAACTTCTGAAATCAGATGTTCGCGACTCGTAATGTTGACTTACATTTGGGATAGTTCTTGCATCCCCAAAAATCCCCTTTGCTACACCAGACCATCTTGATGCCACAAGATGCACATGTTGGTGTGGTGTAATCACCCTCAGTCGCAAAGGTCAGGAGTTTTGCCTTTTTCTCAGCCGGCAGCAATTCGATCATCTTAATAAAGCGCGGACCGTCTACCAGAAAAACCTTGTCACTGTGTTCGGAAGCAAACTTCATTGCATCGTCGGTGAAGGTGCTAGTTGTCATGAATATCCCTTTGCCCGCGGACTCGTGCGCCATCACCCCAAATAACTCGCGAACAGGCTTGACCCCTACTGGGTTGTTCCAAGCTTTACATTGAACGGCATATTCCAGGATTTGAGAGTCATGCGCATAAATTCTTGCGTCAATCCCACCATCAGCACCATGAGTAACAGTCTCAACTCGCTTTCCAAGCGTTCGAAAATACTCCGCACAAAGGGTTTCAAATCGATGCCATTCAAGTTTTCTCAATAACTCAATCGACCACGCGGTTGGTAAAGCTACCTCGCAATTTGGCCTGCCACTAAACCTGGTGAAATCAATCTCGGGTGCCAAACTTGGATCTGCACGTTCAAATGTAGGATCTTCTGGATAATCCGGAGAGGATGGGGACGATTTGTTCCGAAAATACGAGGCCGCGGCGATAAGCAAGATTAATACTGAAACTACAGGTGCAAGACCAGAAGCCATCTTGCCTAGTCCAGCCAAAGCGGGTGTAGTCAATTGAGATGGAATAACCCATCTCATTAAACCAAATGTTACTGCTGCCAGTACTGCGCTAATCTGCCAAGGAGCATTCAGTAAGACGGCAACAATGTTTACATCATCCCTTCTGCTTCTGCGCCTTGCCATAGCTGCCACCAATTAAGTTCGCTCAAACCAATCCTAGCAGATTCGCATGGCACTCCATATATGCCATTTGGCCTATATACAGTGGAGTTACTGTTCGGATCGCACCTTAGGCGTCAACATTTGTATCGCGCAATCAGTCTCAATCAGCTTGTCCGAAACGCCGCCCATGTCGCCTCCCCTTTCCGACAGGCACATATTTTTTATAGGCAGCAATCCAATCTGACGCGATCTCATATTGAGCCTGTTTAAGACCGACCTTGTTATGACACACCATTTTATACAGCGTGAACTCTAGGTCATCTTTTCGCGCCGCGTTCCACTCGCTTTGGCGTGGCTCAGGCCATAGATTTTCTGGGGCGGTCGGATTACCACCGATACTCAACGGGATCAAATGATCCTCTTCATAATGTTTTGGGTTCGTGTCACTGTATCCATACTCTCGGATCTGCCGCTTCTTCAGCTTGTTCGTATAGTGTGCGGGTGGTCGCACTCTCTTCGTATAACCCTTGATGCAGACTGTTGATTGGATGTTTTCTTCCGTAATCCTTGGATCGATCGCCCCTGGGGTAAGGGATCGAATGGGCAGGTCTGCGGCTAGTACTTGGGTCGTGGTAATGACGACTAAGATGAAAATATGCAGCAGCAGCGTTGTGGGACTAGTAAGATTCAACTTCATAGGAGCGTTCTCATGACAGACATTTCAACGTTCAAACAATACTACAATTTGGCAGATCAGCTCATCGAAAAATCAAGCAAGGACGACATTGCTGAGACCGCTAGGTTGCTGGCACTCAATGTGGCCCATTATCAATTGAGGTACGGAGAATTGCCGCTTGATGAGACATTGGCGATGATTGGCATGGCCAATCCCAACAACGAACAGATTAAGCTGCTTGCCGATGGTATGGAGATTCTGGTCGGGGTTCTGGGTAGCGTAGTGATGGGAGTTGACCAAGAGAGGCATTGAGTGACGACTTATTTTTATAGCCTATTCATTCTTCACATCAATTCACCCGTCAGCTAAACTACCCATGCTAATTACATGTAGTGAGTGTGGTCAGTTAATTTGATGGCCTGATGTTCATGCTCGGTGATGGTTGTGACGGCAAAGAATTCAAAGCAAAACGGCGTCAGTTTTTTACTGATGCTGTTTGTCATTGAGTGATGCCGATGATCAGAATGGGGGATCATCGTTAGCCACACTGGGATTGCTCCGAACTATATTGTGACGGGAACGATCATCGTAGTAGCGACGAATCTGGTCGCCATACCGAATTTCGAAGTCCGTCATGAAGACCTGCAGGAAGTCGAGGATTTCCACTACGGCCTCGTCGGAGAGCGGTCGCAGTGGAATGCATTGATAGCCGGGATCGGAGCACATAGGTTTCCTCATTGATTGATCAGCGGCCAGCAGTTTTGCTGCGCTGGGCAGGCCGATTGGGTTGCGCAAACACATCCAGGTAGAGCTTCTCGTCGAGCACTGGCAAGTCGCGTTGTGCCGCAGCGGCGAGCAGTTCGGCAGCCAGCGTGGTCAGGATGCGGTAATTGCCAGCGGCGTGATCGCACAGGGTGTGGCGCAATTGCGGCGTCATCAGGCTGGCATTACCGGCACCCGCGAGCAAATGATCGAGGCAGGCCAACAGCTCATCGCGGCTGGCAAACTCGGTGGCAAGCCGGGTGCGGATACGACTCCCCAACGGGATGAGCTCTTCGCGGCGCAGCTTCTCGATAAGCCGTGCGTCGCCGGCGATGACGATGCACAGCAGCGGCTGGGAATCGAAACGGGCACTGGCCAACAGACGCAACTCGGAGAGCACCTGCGGCGTCATCTCCTGCGCCTCATCGATGAGCAGAACCGGTCGGCAACGGCTTGATTCGAGATGATTCAACCAACGCTCGCGCAATGCCTTGAACCCGCCCCAACGATTGCTTGGCTTGAGTGGCACTGCAAAGATGTCGCCCAACTCGCGATAGAAGTCCGCCAGATTGCTTTGCGGATGATTGATGGAACCGACCGTAATGTCGGGCAGCTTTTTAAGCCGTTCTGCCAGCAAGCGCAACACGATACTCTTGCCGCTGCCCGGATCGCCGTGGATCATGGCGAAGCCGCCCTCCCGGATCTGTGCATGTTCGATGCGCCAACAGAAGTTCTCGAGCTTCGGTGGCACGTAAATCGCCTCCGTCGGCAGTTCCGGCGAGAAGGGATTCCATTTCAGGCCATAGAGGGCGAGTAATTTCTGGTTCATGCGGATTCCTTATCGGTCGTGGGTAGATAGGCAGGTGGCACGCCGGTGGCGGCATAGTCGGCCAGCAGTTCAATCATCAGCGCCGACATGCCAGTGGGCGGCAGTGGCGACAGATCGGTCATAGCCTGCGCGAGACGTTTACGCTGGCCGTTGGCATTGGCTGACTTGTCGAGCGGTTTGACTTGGCACAGGATGGCGCCGGTGCGCGGATCGACCATATCGACCCGGGACAGATCCCATCGGGCATATTGGAGATGGATATGTTCGAAGTGGCGGTAGCGCGACGGTATCTCGAAGCGTGCCCCATTCAGACTCACGGTGCCGTCGGAACGTCGTTGTTTACGCTTCACTTCGATGCGGAAACTGGCAGTGAGCGTGGTGCTCGAAGGACATGGACGCGCCACGTTGGGACCTGCGAGGTAGTGGGCCAGCGGCGTGGCGTCGATTTCCGAGTGGCGTGTTCGGTGATATTCCTGCTCGACCCACGCCTGGGTAGCCAGATTGAGCGCATCCAAGGTCAAGGTTGCTTCGCCTTCGAGCATGGCCATCAGGCGTCCTTCGACGCGCCCCCAGAGCGATTCCTGTTTCGCGTTTTGATAAGGTGAATAAGGGAGTGTGGTCTGGTGCAACACGCCTAATTTGAAGAGACCAACAGTGGTCTCTTCGGCCAACATGGCGGCGCCGTTATCGGTCATCAGGGCGCGTGGCAGACCACGCTTCATGAATGCCTGGCACAGTGCATGGATCAGGCTCTCGGCGGTTTCGTCGAGATACCACTGCAGATGACAGACCAAACGCGAGCGATCATCGATCACGCCCAGCAGCATCGGCGTCACCCAGGCTCCCTGGCGCGTGAGCACCTTGCGTGATCCATGATGGAAGTCGAGGTGCCACAGGGCGCACACATGGTCGACCTCGAAACTGCGCACTTCAAGCCGTTCCAGCCGGTCGCGCGCGGCAAGTGCACCCGCGGTAGCGCGTTTGGGCTGTGCCTGGCGGAACATACCCTGTGCCTTGAGATAACGCCGGATCGTCGGGTAGGAAGCAATCGTGGTGTCGCTCCCTTTGAACGCGGCGCGCAGATTGTCGAAATGCAACTGCATTGTCCAGCCCGGGTGTTCGCGATACTGGAGTGTAAGCATCTCAATGACTGGCGGTGTCAGGCTTGGAAAGCGACTGACATCACCCCGCAGACGATCCTTGAGTGCCGCCACCGGATCGTTGGCACGCCGTGCGGTGTAATACCAACGCTCCATAGTAGAGGCCGCGAAACAGATATCCAGACCGGTCACGGGATGGCGCCACGACTTGGCGGCAAGCACTTGTAGTGCGGCATATAACTCCTTTGGTGCGGGAGGGGCGGCCAGCAAAGGACCAATGATCGCGAAGCGCAGGCGTGCCCAACGGTCACGTTTCTGCGGATCGGTTGGTGTGTTCAAAAGGGTCTCCCGGTGTGCAGTGCCGACGGCATCGCTTATGGGAATGAAGGTTACAAACCCTCAGGGAGATTGGCTATCGACAACTTCTGCGTGTGCTTAGCACCCCTCGTTCAGCGTGACCGGATGCCCGACTGTCAAAGGGGAAAGGAAGACCAGGAGCCGCATTAATGGTTCTGCCGCTGAGCCTGCAAAGCGGTCGACCAGACTGGCGGGAAGCTGGTTCAAAGCAACCGGAGGCATGAAGCGGGCGCAGGTGGCCTGCCAGAATTGCGTCAGCGGAAACTGCTCAGTCCACCAACCGCGCCAGCGTTGAATAGTGCGCGCAGGCACATCCAATGTCTCGCCAAGCGTTGCCACCGCTGAAGTCGCCTCCACTCGGCCTGCCGACATCAATACCACCGCCAATCCCAGATATACACGGCGGCCAAGGAAGCGCACCGACATCGACGTTGTACGTTTGCGACACTGGTTACAACAGAAACTGAATCGTGATTCAAAGTCGGTTCGAATCTCGTTCAGGCAAGCACGGGGCTTGCGGGGATAGTTGGCGCAATGGAGAACGCCGCCACACCGACATCCACCAGCTCGCGATTGCGCAGCCAGTTCGATATCAATTTGCAGCAGTAAACGAAAAAATCTGGAATCTTGCAGGAGGGCGTGGCACACTTTGAGGGTCTCTTGTCTTGGTAAACCAGAGACTCTCCCAAAGGGGCTGTTTGTTCAAGGTCCTTGCGGGGGATCTTCTCCTACCCAGCACACTATTTGACCAATTCAGTAAAAACTACTTCAAACCACCATCGAGACTACTGACCGTACTCAGTAGCAGCGCAGACAGCAGCGTACGATGCTGTTCCAATAAGGAATATTATGAGAGCAAGTAGCATTGCATTGGCGTTAGTCTTCAGCTTGGCATCCGCAACAGCATTTGCATGCCCGAAGGGAACGCACCCGGTTGGCGGAACTGGACCACATCATAAAGGTGGAAAATGCGTAGCCGCTTCTGATGAGAAGACCGCGGAAAAGGCTCCTGAAGCCAAGGCCGATAGCAAGTCAAAGAAGAAACATGAAGCACGCAAAGAAAAAAAGAAGGCTGAAGAATCTACATCAAAGTAATTAGAGTTTTTTCTCGAAGGCAGAGTTAGACTCTGCCTTTTTTCGCCTATGCTGGTTCAGTGCGTCGCATTTTAATCGTTCACTGCAACTACTCTCTCGGCATTTACCGTTGGCTGCATTTGGACCGTCCATCTCCGCCAACGCCGCCGTCTCATTCTCGGCCAATGCGGAAACTCGGACGATCCGCAGGTGTGTCTGCAATTCTCAACTAAGCCGACGTTAAGAGCGCTGCACTTAGCTGCCATAGTATTCCGTATGTCACCATACATAGGCATTAATACAAGTAAGCTGTTAGTTATGCAGATAGACTTGTTGCATTGATTCGATTTCATGTGAAATCCGTTCCGCTAGACTCGTCGGAGCGGTAACTTTTACACCGGCACCATATCGCAGGATGTCCATCGCTAGCTCGGTATCATTGCTGTAGGGTATCTTGAGTTCGTAGCTGCCATTATCCAATACTCGTCCTTGTTGTTTAGGATGCCAAAGTTCATTTGATACCCAGCGCGCATACTCGGGCGAGAAGAGCAGGGTAGCCCATTGCACATTCTTTCCTGAAAATATTCCATAGCCGGAGCCCAATACAATATCCAGTTGTTTGTCGGCGACATTCTTAGCTTTCTTTTCCAACAACTCGACACGGCGAATAGCATCTATGGAAAAGCTACGGAGATCATTTCGCAGGTGACACCATGCATCCAGATACCAATTCCCACGATAATTAATTAGACGCTGGGGGGAAACTTCTCGTTGGGAGGTCTGGTTCGATCCTCGCGCGTAATAGTCGATGTAGAGCCTTTTACGATTTAGTAGGGCAGAGCCAACGGTCTCAAAATGCTCCAGCCGAACATGTCGCACGTTCATCATCTCGATCCGAACCCGCTTTTGGATTTCATCTACCGGATTGTCGGCAGCGCTAAGCAGAGCAGTAAGGCGTGATAACAAGGGTTTGATATGAGCCCCCAACAGGCCGCCTGTGTCTAGACTGGAAAGCAGGTGATGCATTGTGAGTAGGGCATGAATCTCTTCAGCTGAGAACCAGAGGCCCGGAAGTTCAAATTGAGGAGCGCGATCATTCTTTTCATACCGATACCCGCCCAATTCCTTGTCAAAAATGATGGGGGCTTGCATTCGATCGCGCATTACTGCTAGGTCTCTCTTGAGAGTGGCAGGGGAGATTTCTAGCCTATCCAGCAACTGAGCGATTGTCACCATACGGCGCTCCGTCAACATCTGGTCAATTATGTATATGCGCTCATTCATACTCATATAGTTTCCCCAAAGCCAAGCTCATCCGGTGAGCCTGCAGTGTGGCAGACTACTCACTATGGCTCAACAGGCCCAGTTACCAGCAGCGTAATATGGCATTTAACGAAGAAGAACTTAATCGAATCTATGAGCGCACGTCTGGCTACTGCCATATTTGCCATAAGAAACTGGCTTTCAAGAATTACGGCCAGCTAGGTACGCGTGCGGCATGGGAAGTTGAGCATTCAAATCCCCAGGCAAAAGGAGGTAGCGATCGCCTTAACAACCTCTACCCGGCGTGTATAAGCTGCAATCGATCCAAAGGAGTCTCAAGTACCACATCGGTGCGGGCCAAGAATGGAAAGAGTCGCGCGCCGCTTTCACTTGAAAAACGTAGGAAGGCCAAAACTGGAAACGCTCTTGCTGGCGGGACGCTAGGGGCGATGGTTGGGGGGGCGATGGCGGGGCCTGTTGGTGCGTTACTTGGCGCTTGCGTTGGGGCCACGTTTGGACATAAGCGGAATCCGGACAAATAGGGGAGCACCAGACATAGATGCTCACATTACACATAACATATTGTAATTAAATATAATAAGTAACATTGAAATGCGGAAGGTTTTTGTGATAGCCTTCGAATTAGCACTCGCTGGTGGAGAGTGCTAACCATCCAATACCACCATTTCATAAGTGAAAGGTATAGCCATGGCTCAAACGCACAAGATTACGTTTTACCCCGTCGGCAACGGAGACACCTGTCAGATTGCCTTGGCCGCTGGGCGACGAATCTTGTTCGATTTCTGTCATCTGCGCGTCGCTGAAGATGATGACGATCCTCGCATCGACTTGAAAAAGCGCCTGAAGGAGGAATTGGACGGTGCTCACCGCGACTACTTCGACGTCGTCGCATTTACTCATGCTGATATCGACCACATCTCGGGCTGTACCGATTTCTTCCATCTCGACCATGCCGCCAAGTATCAAGACGAAGAGCGCATCAAGATCAAGGAACTCTGGGTGCCGGCGGCTTTGCTGATCGAGGAAGTTGAGCGGGATAAATTGAGCAGTGAGTTTGCTATCTTGCGTCGTGAAGCGCGATATAGGCTGCTGGAAGGAAAAGGCATCAAAGTATTCTCGAAACCAAAGCGACTGATGGACGAATGGCTCCGCCAGGCACTTAAGGACCGCGGGGAATCTGAAAATGCCAGGGATCATCTTATTGTTGATGCTGGAACGTTGGTCGGCGGATTCTCCCTCGCAACTGACGGAGCTGAGTTTTTCTGCCATTCTCCGTTCATTAAGCACTGCGATGAAGGGGATGATCTGCGCAATGACGCAGCCTTGATCTTCAACGTTCGACTGCGTGCTGACGGCTCCGACTACGACTTCCTTCAAATCGGCGATAGCACCTGGGAGGTCCTTGAGGATGTTGTATCGATTACGAAGTACCACAAGAACGAAGATCGTCTTAAGTGGAATCTGCTCAACATCCCGCACCATTGTAGTTACCTTGCGCTGAGCGACGAAAAGGGCGACAAGGAAACTGAACCCAAGCCATTGGTCAAGGAGTTGCTGCTATACGGAAAGAAGGATGCCTATCTTGTTAGCTCCAGCAATCCAATTCCAGACAGCAAAGATATGTATGAGGCGGATCAGCCTCCCCATATTCAGGCTAGGCACGCTTACAACACCTATCGGCAAAAAATTCAAGGCCGAAGGCTGATCGTCACAATGGAAGAACCGAATGCCTCCAAACCCGAGCCGATCACATTTGAGGTTACGGTTGGCGGCGTGTCGTGGTTGAAGGCCATTTCCGGCGCACCCGCCGTACTGGTATCAAAGCCGCCGCGTGCCGGGTTGGAAAGCCGCCCGCTTAGGGCAGGGTAATGCCGGAGCAATTCCGCCCCCTTGCCAACCTCGAGGAAATTTCCAACGCTGAGTTGATGTTTCCTCGCGCGCGTGCACTTTGTGACGCGGTTGGGCAACATTGTGACTTCAATCTGGTCGGGACTTTTCGTAGGAAGGAATCCCCGGGTTCTCCGCATGCCGAAGTCCTGGTGGTTGACGTTTCCTGCGATGGGGTTCCTCCAAACAATCCTGTTGGAATCGAATTCACCGAGCGCTTGGCCCTTTGCGTGCCAGCGGATGCGCAGAGCCTTGTGGACGTGCTGGCACTCCGCCTTCAATTCCCGTTGTTGATGCATCAAAACTCCGTACTCCCTGGCATGGCTCCCAGTTTGTGCTTGTACCAGGAGCCGCCTCGATCCGTTGCTCGAACTTGGACGGCCTCTTCTTTTTTGAAGCGTATCCAATTTTGGCTTGAGCAATCTGCGCGAGGAACACTTCATGCCGCGGATCAGCCGGTAGAACAACTCTTCTTCGTTTCTCCATTCGAACTTGTTTTGCCTTGGAACTTTGAAGCGTTACGAAAAGATGCAAACGCGAAGTTCTGGGTAGCGAAAGGACCTGGCCGCCCCGGGAATGGACTTACTCTCTTCTTGGAAGGAAGTGAAGAACAAAAGGCCGAACGAACAGCTTCCATCATCAGCTGGACTTTGCCAGCAATCTCTCATGGGCGAGTAGAAAATGATTTTGGGACGCTTGGGCAACTCACCGATGCATTGGGTGGGAGAGGCGTAAATTTGCTGGATATCCTAACTTGCGAAGTGGAAAGTCGAGTCGGAGACGGTATTGAGATCACAAAGGATGATCCCAATACGGTTTTGCTGATGACTATTCCAGTGACCCGAGCAGAAGGCGAGCCCCATACAAGAATAGTGCACCGTGCTTACTTTGTAGCCGTAGGTGTTCTGAAATTGGGTGAAATGATGGGAACCATTCACGCATCGAGTGGAAAGTACTACAAGGAGCTGAAAACCAGCTTTATTACACCACCCGAAAAAACTGAGTGGCGAGACCAAAGAATCGTCCCAATGGAAGTGCTCGAGTGCTTAGACCGACCGGCAGCCCGATTTCAGTCAGGCATTACGGCCGAAGGCCCTGCTGGAGTATTGATTGGTGCCGGCGCACTGGGGAGTTCAGTATTAGATCTGTGGACAAGATCTGGGTGGGGTGAATGGTCGATTATCGATAACGACCACATCAAACCGCATAACCTGGTGCGTCACCAAGCAGATGCCATTTTGATAGGAACATCGAAAGCTCAAGCCGCTGCAAATCACATCGAGCGCGTAATGTTAGGTGCAACAAAAGCGACGGCCATCCATGCAGACGCCTTCAATCTGGCGGACGGCCAGGTTCTTCATGCCTTGCAGTCTTCGAAACTGGTCGTTGACGCGTCGACAACACTGGATTATCCCCGCTTGATCAGCACTAGAAACGACGTTGGGAGACACGCGTCGGTCTTTGTTACCCCAAGCGGCCAGGCCGGGGTCTTGTTACTTGAAGATGCCGACCGAAAAAAGCGACTGAGGACGTTGGAGGCTCAATATTATCGAGCCATCATTTCGAAAGAGTGGGGGCGTGACCATCTTGCCGGGAACCGCGGAACGTACTGGAGCGGCGCCAGTTGTCGCGACATTTCGATGGTCATGCCGTATTCCGAGATCGTTGGTCATGCCGCGACATTTGCCGAACAGCTTCCGCGTCTTTCATTGTCCAACGAAGCCGCCCTTCGTGTATGGATCAGGGAGTCTGACTCAGGCGCGGTTTCGGTGCGCTCTGTCGATATCCGCGATGAAATCCATTTGCCTTTTGGCGAATTGGATTTGTTTATTGATGCAGGTGTACATGAGAAGATGTCGAAGCTTCGCCACGCACATCTACCTGCAGAGACTGGTGGTATTCTTCTTGGGTACCATGATTTCAATATCAACGCCGTTGTCGTAGTTGACGCGTTGCCAGCGCCGCTGGACAGCAAGGCTAGTGGCGGCTCCTTTGAGCGAGGCCTTGATGGCGTTACTGAAGCAGTCATTGAAGCCGGCAGGCGTACGGCTGGAATAGTCGGATATATCGGTGAATGGCACAGTCACCCTGAAGGCAACAGTGCGGCCCCAAGCAGAGCTGATAAATATCAGCTTGCGTATCTTACCTTGGGCTTATCCCTGGAGGGATTGGCGGCCGTCATGCTCATTGTCGGCGACAAAGAGTTGTGTGCATTAAAGGGATCTGTCGAATGAAGACTAAGTTAAATAGCCGACAGATTGCGATCGTGCTATCAGGCGGTGGTGTTCGCGCGATGATGTTCCACTTGGGTGTGCTTCGATATCTGGCAAACGCCCAGGCGCTCGAATCGGTCAATCGTATTTCTACCGTTTCAGGTGGCAGCTTACTTGTGGGCCTCATCCTCAAGGAATGCGACTACCGATGGCCAAATTCTGATGAATTCCTTGCCAAAGTGTATCCAGCACTTCGAAAAAAACTGTGTGCTAAAAGCCTCCAGTGGGGAGCGGCCAGACAGCTATTACGCCCCTGGAACTGGCGCTATCTGCTTTCTAGATCGAACCTCCTCGCAAAAGCCTTGCGGGATGAATGGGGCGTAACCGCAAAACTTTCTAGTCTGGCTGGTACGCCGGAATGGTCCATAAACGGGACTACTGCTGAAACCGGGAGAAGATTTCGGTTCAAGCACAATTCTCTAGGCGACTACATGCTTGGCTATGCCATCCCAGGTGACTTCCCGCTAGCAAATGCCATGGCCGTATCTGCAGCATTTCCTGGCGGGTTCGGCCCCCTGTCACTGGATATGGAAGACTTCGAATGGAGCAAACGACCGGAATGGAATTCTCCGCCGGAGAGTGCGCAAGCGACCAAGATCGGCTACAGGCGGTTGCATCTATATGACGGCGGGGTCTATGACAACCTCGGGATGGAGCCCTTTTTCGACGCAGGGCGGGCGATCCCCAAGCCCGGAGTCGAATTCATTCTTGTGTCCGATGCTGGCGCGCCGCTTACACCTGGTTTCTCGCATTTTTCGCTAAACCCGTGGAGGCTAAAGAGGGTCGCCGACATTATGTCCGACCAAGCGCGAGCCCTGCGTGTGCGTACCTTCATGAATTACCTGAACCAGGATGCAACGCGGGGAGCCTACGTGTACATCGGAATTCCAGCGGCAAAGCTGTGCGCAAACGGTACTCAACCCGCAGATTTCCCGACAACACTCCGGCGTGTAACGACGGAAGAATTCGACCGTATTGCTAACCACGGGTTTGCTGTAACCTGCGCTTCACAAGAATTAAGTTGAACAAGTTCTGCAGGAGGCTCTAGCCTGTCGAATCATCATGCTCCACCCGCATATTTTTGCTGCTTCGCATTGTCGAGCTGCGACTGGGTGTAGTCGTAAATGACGGTTTAGTGAAGAAGAGCGGCCACAATAAGTAGATAGAACCTAAGTCTGGTATGGCCAAATCCGGGCCACTGCTGACGTTTCAGTAGCGTGTTGCATTGTCTGCTGTCGTATCAATTGCGGAGGTTCTAATCTCACTTCAAATTGAAGTTAAACTAGCGAACAGCCGAAAGATGCCCGCTTGACGTCAGGATTAGAAACCTAACTAGCGGGGCGATATTTGAGGCCTGTGAATGTTGGCCACCCATTTATGTTGTCGGAAATACCGGCTCCAAGAAGCATTTAGAAATACTCGGATCAAGCGACAAAATAGATTTTGAAGCCTTGTTGTTCCGCCCTCAACAGCGAATTTCTGTTCTTCACGAATTGCGTGCCGGTGCATATGGTCTTGCGGTAACAGGTTTTGACTTCACTGAGACCCTCGTGATTGATAAGTGCGACAGAGGTGACTGGTTCAACGACCGTGAGAATTTAGGATAATCATGAAAACTTTCTATTGCCAAGTCGATTCGTTCCTCGCCACCAAGGATTACTTGAGGAAAGGGCGCTGTGTTCGCCTGATAGGGGTGATGCCTCATGAGTATTCAGATATCCATCTTGCTGATGGCGTCACAACCTACACCATTGACATTGACTACTGGGAATTTTGCGTACATTTCCTTGGGTTAAAACACCGGAGGCAAATTACTACACAGCGGCGCGACCAAATTGACAGTCACGAAGATAAGGCTGATTTCCATGCAACTTGGTATGAACTAAAAGTTAACTACGTCTCCTACGGAACTGGTTATCTATTCGAAACTTTCACAGAAGAGCCGCCACAATATATCAGTGTTTGGAGCATTAAAGAAATTAACGGGGGCCCCGTCGTATTGCAGAGCAAATCTGCAACCAGTTCTGTTTCATTGCTTTCTTATGCAGGCGGGCGGGTGCAGGGTCGGACTAGCATATCGTCACGCCCAAACGTGCATCCATCGGTCGGCAAGTTTGTATTTGATACATTCCATGTTGGGCAAGGGATGTGTTCCCTGGTTCACAACAATCAGGTCGGCATTCTGCTCGACGTCGGTGCGGGGAAGCCAATAACGCGCGATACATATATCACTAATGCAATAAGAAACGACCTTCGCACAGCTGTTAATCTATTGGCCGCTCCTGTTAATGTAGTGTTATCTCATGCAGATTCAGACCATTGGCGAATCCTCTCTTGGGACAGTGTGCTGTTAACTCAGATACACGCAATCTATATCCCCGCTGGAGTAAGCTCACTAGCCTTCAAAGACCGCGCCATTAAAAGAAAAGTCATCGGCATAAGCGATCACACTTGGATGTTAGATAATACTACGTGCCTCAGAGTATTCCGAAGTGCGCCACTACAGCCAGATAGAAACGGGGAATGTTTAGTGTCGCTCTTTAAGCGTGGCAGATGTAGAGTGTTAGCAGCGGGTGATTACGTGTACGAGCGATTCGGCACCGATTCCAATCCAAACCTTCGGGGTTTATCGCGTCCCGCCAGATATTCCGCCGTTGTTGTTCCTCACCATGGTGATGCTGCCAGCGCAAACAATGTTGTCGGGTCGACCGTTGGAGCCAAAGCATTCTTCTCTGCCGGCACACACCGGGGTTACAAACACCCGACCGCCGCTTCGTTGTCAGCCCATAGAATCGCTCACTTCAAGAACATCAGCAGGCCCACTCTGCCTGACATTGTTCGGGTCAGGCTTCTTTAACGACGCAGGCTCAGATGTTGTAGAGATTGATTAACTTGGTGCGTCTTAATTGGTACCTAATTGTGCCCAGTTTTGACCGTTCTGGCGCGCCTGAAGCGATTAGAACTTCCCGCAATGGTTACAACAGCAGACGAAGGTCAGGCAACTGAAACGGCAGCAATGGCCGATTATGTAGACTGCTCGATTATGTGGATTGTTCGGTGCGGCATGGCATGGGAGCCTTGCGTAATCTGGGTTTTCAGCGATTGATGTAACGGCAAGCTCGACATAATTTCAATGATCGTCTGAAGTGGTGGCCCCACTTCAGGAGGTCATTATGAAACCCATCTCATCGCACCGGGCTACGCCGAAGGCTCGGTCATCTGCATCATTCCCGGCACATATTGCTGACGAGCTACGCCGTTACGATGAACATCTGCGCGACGTAAGAGGGTTGGCAGCTGGTACTCGCAAGGATCGCCTTTACGTCGCTGGCATGCTGCTGCGGCAGAAGTTCAAGGATCACGCTATCGATATATCGCGGCTGCGCCCCGACGATGTTCGCCAATTCCTTGCCAGCCAACTGGAAGCGCACCGGACGGCTTCCAATGCATCGCGTCTCGCAGCGGCACTGCGGAGCTACCTTCGCTATCGGGCAACCTGCGGCGATCCGGTAGGCAAGCTCACCGCCGTCATTCTGAATTCCGTCCACTGGAAGCTGGCGTCATTACCTCGCGCGCTCAAACCGGACGAGATCGAGCGTCTGCTGAACTCATTCACCGACGATCTTCGTTGGCCCAAGCGCGGTTACGCCATCATTCGTTGCGCATTGGATATGGGGCTGCGGTCGTGCGAGATAGCCAGCCTGAAGATCAGCGACATCGACTGGCGTGCCGGCATCGTAACGCTACGGGGTACGAAGTCACTACGGCAGGACGTACTGCCCTTGCCGATGGAAACCGGGCAGGCACTGGTGGACTATCTCCAGAACGAGAGACCGCGCTCCGTCAACCCTTCGGTCTTCGTTCCACGCCTCGGTGATCATGATCAACCGATGACTGCCGGTGCGGTTCGAGGTGTGATCCGATGGGCGTATCGGCGCATCGGCCTGACGCATACACGTTCGCACGCGCTGCGCCACGCCTTCGCCTGTCGTTTGGTTGAGAACGGTAGTTCGCTCAAGGAAGTCGCCGATCTGCTCCGCCACCGCTCGCTCAATACAACCCTGATCTACGCCAAGCTCGACACGCCGAAGCTGACAGCTGTCGCGCTGCCGTGGCCCGGGAGCGCATCATGAGCGCGCGGATCGGATTGCAGCAGCGAGTCAATGACTATCTTGCCGAGCGGCGCCGCCTCGGTTTCGAGCTGCGCTCGCGGGATACGCTGCTGGCCGGGTTTGCCCGCTACGTTGCTGCCCAACATCACCATGGCCCACTGACAGCCGATCTTATGATCGAGTGGGCGCGCCATGATAAATGGCACCATGAAACACCGGCAACTTGGGCTGTCCGGCTTGCCAGAGTTCGCCATTTCGCGCGTTACCTGACGCAGTTTGAACCGGAGACCGAAGTTCCGGAGGAATCGGTCTTCGGTCCAGAGGCAGGCCGTGTCGCCCCACACATCTTCCATGATGAGGAAATCGTCCAATTGCTCGCAGCCGCCCGCCAGATTGGGCCTCCGGGCAGTATTCGACCTGCAACCTATGAAACCCTGTTTGGGCTGATGGCCTCGACTGGTCTGCGGGTTTCGGAAGCGCTTCATCTGCGCGAGGCCGATGTCGATCTAATGCATGGAATGCTCACCATCCGGCAAACCAAGTTCGCAAAGTCGCGCCAGTTACCGATTCACCCAACTGCGGTTGCCGCATTGATGAAATACCGCCGGCAACGTGCGCGGCATATTGCCACCATCGCTGAGATGCCCTTCCTGATCAGCAGCCGTGGGCAGCGACTTGGGGAACCTCTCGGCAGTCGTCAGGCCCATCGCGTCTTCAACATGCTGCGCGACAGTCTGAACTGGGTAAATCGTGGCGGCCACGCAGCACCACGTCTTCATGATCTGCGCCACACCTTTGCAGTCAGGCGCATGTTGCTCTGGCATGCCGATGGCACCGACATTGATCAGATGATGCTGGCGCTGTCGACCTATATGGGTCATGCCGAAATCTTCTACACCTATTGGTATCTGACGGCCGTGCCGGAACTGATGGCCTTGGCTGGCGGCAAATTCGAGTGCTTCGCCAACCTACTGGGAGACGGCAATGCGTAAGCAACCCAAGGTACCACCCTCATTTGCCGCGCTCGTCCAAGCCTACTTTGCCGAGTATCTGACACAGCAGCGGGCGCTCAGCGCACAGACCATCGCCGCCTATCGTGATGGCTTTGTGCTCTTCCTTGGCTTTATCGAATCTCGCTTGGGCAAATCACCGAACGCAATAACCTTGGCCGACATAACACCGAAATTAATCATCGCCTTCCTCGATCATCTGGAACGCCAACGGCACAATTCCGTGCGTAGCCGCAATGCGAGATTGGCGGCGCTGCGGTCGTTCCTGAAATTTGCAGGGCATCGAGACGTGGCATCGCTCCAGGTGATAGAACGTGCCTTGGGGGTTCCGGTAAAGCGGTTCGAACGTCCGATGTTCGGCTATCTGTCGCGCGAGGAGGTGCTGGCGGTAATCGGCACACCGAGCGAGTCATGGCTGAGCCAACGGGATCATGTGCTGTTTCTGCTGATGTACAACACCGGGGCACGCGTGTCGGAGATCATCGGGGTCAAGGTTGGCGACGTAGTACTCGATGACAGTGCCGCCTGCGTCCATCTCCATGGCAAGGGCAGAAAGCAGCGGAGCGTGCCACTGTGGCATTCGACTGTGAAGGCAGTGCGAGCCTGGTTACGATTCAATCGCCAGTTCGAGGTGGCATCGACCTTGCTGCCCAGCCTCGACGGGAACGCAATGACGCGCTCGAATGTGAATAAGCGACTGATGCTGGCGGTACGAATGGCTTCGGAGCAGCATCCCCGTCTGCTTCAACAGCACGTCTCGCCACATACAATCCGCCACACTACGGCAATGCATCTGTTACAGGCGGGCGTCGATATCAGCGTCATCGCCCTCTGGCTCGGCCATGAGAGTCCGGCCACTACTCATCATTACGTTGAGGCCGATCTGACGATGAAGGAACGCGCCTTGGCCAGACTTCACGAGCCAGATGTCAAACTTCAACGCTACCGTGCGCCTGACTCGCTGATCGTCTTCCTAAAGACATTGTGATTATGTGGAGAACAAAATACGCGTCGGCCTCTGCCCATCAGCGGTTGGCGCGTATCCACAGGATTGAGTCCACATAATCGAGCAGTCTACATAATCGGCCTTATGTGGCGCGCTACATAAGGCCGAAAAGCGGCCTTACGCCTTCAGAAAACATTCCTATTGAGACTCTTTCAATGGGAATTCGGTAGTGCTTCGTGATACGCCAACTTTTTCGTCTATATCGTTCCAACAGTTGAACTGCGAAGGTTACAGCTTTTCATTCCCTCGATCGTGATGGCAAGCCACCTGGCTGCATTGCACAAATGCCCATCAAAGTTGACCTGTCCGCTCCTCGCATAATCCAGCGCATTGTGCAGTTGCGTTTCCATGGTAGTTCCTGTAACCGAAGACGGGAGGCGTTCGATCAGGTTCATGCCCTTTTCTGTCGGACCTAGTTCCAGTGAACAACCTGATTTCGCCTGTACGCGCTCTGCGACCTGATTCTTAACCAGGCTGTTGATCGCGTCGACCCGAGTCGCTTCCGTGCCAATCCCGGTTTCGGCCATGTGACGCAACAATTCCGCTTCAGTAAATCGCTGTGGTGGCACGGTTTGCTTGCGTTCTACGCTCAACGTTGCTCTGACCTGATCACCGGGCCTGAACTTTGCCGTCTTGATGTTGCTCTCTAATGCGATCTGCCGTTTAGCTTCGCAGAGCAACCATCCCGCAGCGCGTGGCTTGTTCGGAGCGAGCCAACGGTCTGTGGTAGTAAATATTTCCCCACCCATATCAAATACCAGCTTTCGGACGTGGATGGTCGCCTCCCCCATGTGCTGCAGCACACAGTTGTGATGCACGATATTGAATATGACCTGGCAGTCCTTCGGTAGCCAGTCCGGGCATGTATGCCAAGTATTGATGATGGCATGATGTGCAGCAAATCCCTGCTTGCCCGCGCCCGGCATCGAGGTCGAACCAGTGCGCGGGTAACTGATCGCCCCGGTCTCGTAGAGCCTTTGTGCTGCCCTATACCCGCTAGTCAAATCGATGCCGCGTTCGGCCGCATTTGCCAGCAACGCAGAAAGTGTGAGCGGCAGTGGCGGATCCAGGGTTTCCTGGTATTCGCTGGCAGCTATACATATTCCAGTGATTTCTCCATCTGCCGGCAAGAGGGGGACGTCGTCATGCCCCTCGGCGGGTTGCCATTCGAGTACGGCGTCTCCGAATTTTGCTGTGGCGGTGTAATAGGGAATTGGCGTGAAGCGCTGGATCTCCAATTCACGCTTGGCCAATTCGGCCAGCAATTTTGTCGTGACGCGCCCCACACTTGTTCTCTGGCCTGAACTGACTGATAAAGCCCGGCTGAGATTAATGCCGTACAACCAATCCAGCTGACGGCGCACACAGCCGGCATGGTAGGCCGTTTCGGTTGCTGACAAGGGAAGCAGATTACCTAGTGCTTGTTTCAGCGAATTTGGATCGAGCGCAGATACCCATAGCCGCTTGATATCTCCCTTGAAGCCCAATTCGTTAAGTATCTGACGGCCAATGACTTCGCCTTCTTCATCCGGATCCGTCGCGATCACCACGACTTTTACGCGTTCAAGCCAAACAGCGATCTTGTTGTATTGCTGCTGATGTTCCGCTTTGACCTTCCACTTCCATTTTTGCGGGAGGATAGGGAGCGTATTCAGACTCCATGGGCCGGAGTCGCCATAGTCCGCTGGCATGGCCAGATTCAACAGATGACCGTATGCATTCAGCACAACGTTGCCGCCGCCAACATAGACGCCATCCCCGGTCTTGCTTGCACCCAGCTGTTTGGCCAGTGCGCGCGCCTGCGATGGCTTCTCGCACAGATACAGAGTGTCGTACATCATCAATTAGTCCCCACTTTCTTGTAAAAGACTGAATTGAGGGCATGCATCCGTTGGTGGAAGTCCGCGGTCGTGATGTGCCCCAGCTGAAGCAGGGACAGCAGGATACCGAAGGCGGAATTCCGGTAGCCTGCCAGCATGGATTTTTCATGTTCGGTACTGCCCAGATCAAACTGGTCATCGTAGTCCCTGATGAATCGCACACAGTCGTCAAACATGCCGAGCAGATGGATGATCCGCTTGTCGTCATAGGTAAATTGGCGCATCAAATTGTCGATTGAGTCTTTCAAATTTTTTCTCCTTATTTTGAATTTTTCAGATCAATAGAAATACTTGAATGCGCGATGCCGCCGCGGATCCGGACCGGGTACGCTCGTTTTTGTTTGACCGTTTGGCGATGCCTCTTTATGCTCGGTGATATAGCGCAAGCGTACCTGCCGGATGTCATCCTTCAATTCGCCAGTCTTTTGCTGCAACCAGTCAGAGCAGATTCTGGCCCCGGAAATAATTTCCTTATTGAGACGTTCATGTTCCTTCAGTGCATTTGCGAATGCATTGCACATGAACGCACTGACGTCACTGAATTCTCCAAAATCATCATTCAACTGGATTAGCTCGTCTGTTAGGGATGCCGCTTCCGCGGCGGCATGTTCACCGTTGACATTCTGTTCGGACTTGTTTGATGTAAATACGTTATTGCAGGCATTGCTCATAGCATCTCCTTTCAAGAAGCGGCAGCTTCAGTAGTTTGGTTTGTGGTGGTGGATTGCAGCAACATGCGCTCGAATACGCTGCCAAGGGATATACGACGGAATCGCAACGAGGAACGACGCGATCCAGTCGAACGGCGTGGTTTTGATATTGCTGATCGTCTTGAATTTTGGTTCTTTGATTATTGCTATGTGACGTTTCTCTGATCCCATGTTTGTCCCTTTCTCGAATGAGTGGAGCCAATTTACCTAAGTCAACAAATTCCCAAAGAATTTTCTGATCAACGTTGATGCTCATACCGCCCCCATCCCTGCCAGCTCGCGCCGTAAGGCCGAGGCGCGCGCCTGCGAACAGCCTAGATACTTCCGGATTCCTGCCACCGTTGGCCGACACTTGCCGACCTTTATCGCATTTATGACTGGTGCGACCTGTCCTGAGAGTTCGGTAGTCACTGCAGATGTGTCAGCAATAACGGGAGCTTCAGTCTTGATGAGTCCCGTGACTGCTTCGACCGGGGAAGTCACGCCTTCAGTCACGTCGGCGGTATTGGCATTCCATGATTGACCTTCTCCCCTATCCGTGTGGCGTAGAACCTCATACCAGAGCAGTGCGCCGACCAGCTCGATCAGGACGGAAAAAGTCATGCCGATGACTACGGCTACTGCCCCGTCGCTATATCCCGTGACTTCGGCAAGGCTGACTGTGACTGGATCAGTTTCCCTGGTGCCCCGAGCAACTGTAGAAGTTCCAGACAATTTCACCAGTTCATCGTCAAGTACTTCCGCCCGCCTGCCCTCGGCAATCTCCGCACGCAACGCCGCGCGCTGCCGACTGTCGTGAGTCGCCGCCAATTCGGCTGCCACTGTGGCAACCGGCCTGGCACTGATCCGCGCAAGCGACTCGCGCGTCACCTCGATCTGGCGTTCGGTGCCTACTGTCAGGGCGGAGTACTGCGCCCTGTTTTCTTCGGCGTGCACGCTCGCATGAATCAGGAAGGTCAGGTGTCCATACATCGCGCACAACAAGCAACCCATCCACACCGGCCACACAATCCAGCGGCGGGACAAGGCAGGTAACAGGTGGACAGCCAGTACGATGATTGCGGACATCGAAACCAGCAGAACCTTATCGATCAGGGCGCCCCCGCGCTCCCATGCAGCGGCTGCGGCCATACCAGCGGCGGTAAACGTCACAACGGCAGCGACATTTTTCATCTGGTTTGGTATACCCATCCTGCCCAACCCAATGGCGCGTTGCGCAGGATGATTCGATTCACCATGTTTCTCGCCGTTATTTCCTTTTTTTAGGGTGTCTTCTTTTTTCATAACGGTTCAACGCTCCTCCGTCACAAGGAGTTGCGCTCCCGCATCGTGAGCGGTCACCGTCGCGGTTGGGGCGGCAGCGGTTGCTGCCAATTTCGAATCTGCTGCTCCGCTCTGTAGCAACAATCGTTCGAATGCGCTGCCATCCTGACGAGTCATGTTCGGTACAAAGCGTGAATACACACGGAACAACATCTCTGTTGTCGAGTGCCCCATTTGTTTTGCGATCCACTCCGGGTTTTCACCTGCAGCCAGCCATAAGGTGGCGGCTGTATGACGGCAGTGGTATGGGCGACGCTTCTCGATGTTCAGATGACGCAGCAGCGGATACCACACACGATTGGTGACATTTTTGTGGTCAAGTGGTTTGCCCAGGTTGTTGCAGAAAACGTATTCAGAAACCTTGCGGGTGGCCTTTTCCTGCTCCTTGAGTGCGTCATAGACGACCTGCGACATTGTGATCTCTCGCTGTGATCCGTCGTTCTTTGTGTATTCATCCTCACCTGCCACAACAGTCTCGCGGACGAGGATCATGCGGTGCTCGAAATCGACATACTTCCACTTCAAACCATCCACCTCACCAGTGCGCATCCCGGTAAAGAAACGCACTGTGTAGTAGTTCTTGAAGTCAGGGCGAACGGTATTGATGATCAACTTCAATTCATCCAGCGTGAATGGTTTGATATCTGTCTTTCTTGCCCTGAGCTGTTTGAGGTTGAAGAACGGTGTGCGAAAATCAAAACGGTCGGCCGCTTCAGATAGGATTTGCCGTAAAGGTCCCATGATCTTGTTAATACGGCGAGCAGACAGCAGCGTTGCCTTACCCCGCGCCGTAACTTTGGCGAGTGATGCGCGGAACGTAAGTATGTCTGCCTTAGTGATTTGGCTGACCACCTTATCCCCGAAGTGGGGGATCAAAACCCTATCCAGATCGGCACGTGTACTGATGCGATGCGACTTGCGCCACTCCACTTCTTTTTCGGCAAACCAAGTCTCTGCGAATTCGCGGAACAGCGGGACATCACTTTTCGCGAGTTGAGCTTCAAGAGCCTGACCTACCTGTGTTGTTACAAGTTTGATTGCGTTTGGCGATGTTTCCAATACATCGAACTTCACTGCATTCTTGCTAGTTGGAAAGTAACGACGGTACTCGAAGGTTCCAGCAGCCATGTCTGATTCAACACGGTCGAGGACTTTTTGAACTTTCTTACGATTTGCCGCTGAGTCTTCCAGCGCAGTTTGTTCCCTGCATCGCTGACCGCGATAGTAGAAGTCGATAATCAGGCAATTGGTTCTCTTGCGGACTTGGATGCTAGCCATGGCAAACATCTCCGTTTGCCATTGGAATGCTCAGGGTGCTGCCCATTACGCGCATGTCCCGCTCGATCGATTCCCAGATATAAAGAATTTTTCGGCCACCAAATGGGCGGATGTAATGAACACCCTCGATGAGGACGCTATCTTTTAGACGCTCGCGAATCGTCCTTTGGTCATAGTGAATACGTTCGGATAAACCTTCAGTTGTCAGATATGTTTGGTTCATTGCAATCTCCTCTGTAGTTAATTTATCAATTCGTTTGAATCTATATATGATCAAACGTAAATATAAATTAACACATCGGCCGAGAATTGCAAACATTTATTTACAAATGTTAGTATTGCCGCACAATGATACGGTTTAGATTACAAGAGTTGATTGCTGAAAGGCAGTTTAAGGATGGGAGAAGAGTGACCCTGACTGAACTGTCCGAAGCCACGGGCATCAACCGCGTGACTCTTTCAAAGATTGTGAATCATCGGGGTTACAGTACAGTGACCGATAATATAGATCAGCTATGCAAATTTTTTGGATGCAAGGTCGAGGACATCATGGAATATGTTGAGGGCGATACTGAAGATATGGGCCGTTAATTGCATCGTTAAACAGTCACCAGAAGCGGTAGTCGAAAACAAGCTTCGCGAATTAATCGAAGATATTTACAGTCACCCGACAGTCTCCGTTTAGTCACCAAATAGTCACCACTAGATTTAGTTGCCTAATTTGGACAGTGCAGACATCTCCAAAATAGCTTCATTCAGGTGGGGAATAAACGGAATCGTACCCTATGGAACCCAATGGATAAGCGACTTTCGAACAACTTGAAGTGAAAGACTAAAGACCAACTTTGATTGGTCGGGGTGAGAGGATTCGAACCTCCGACTCCTGCGTCCCGAACGCAGTACTCTACCAGGCTGAGCTACACCCCGCTCATGCAGACCGGACGGCCTGCGGTGAAACTAAAATTGCCGCGTCGCGGCAAAGTCTGCCAATTCTAACAGACACTGCTTGTATTTAGTATCCGCAAGCAACGCGATGGCATCACAAGCGGCCCGGGTCTCACGCAAAGCCTGTTGCCGCGTGAAATCCAGCGCGCCGGTGTCGCGAATGATCGTCAGGACCTCTGAGAACTTGCCCACGTCGCCCTGCTCGATGGCGCTGCGCACGACAGCGGCCTGTTCGCTCGTGCCGTGCTGCATCGCGTATATCAGCGGCAGCGTCGGCTTGCCCTCGGCCAGGTCGTCGCCGAGATGCTTGCCGGTCTGGGCTTCGTCGGCTGAATAATCCAGCACATCGTCGATCAGCTGGAACGCGGTGCCGAGGTGCATGCCGTATTTCGAGGCCGCTTCCTCGTCTGCGGCGGATGCCCGGCCAAGGATCGCGCCGAGGCGCATTGCGGCCTCGAACAGCTTGGCGGTTTTGCAGTGGATGACACGCATGTAGTTGGGGATGTCGACGCCCGCATCGTGGCAGTTGAGCAGCTGCAATACTTCGCCCTCGGCGATGACGTTGGTGGCATCGGCCAGCGTCTGCATCACGCGCATCTCGCCCACGTCCACCATCATCTGGAACGAGCGCGAATACAGGAAATCGCCGACCAGCACACTGGCAGCGTTGCCGAATAGCGCGTTGGCCGTCTCGCGCCCGCGGCGCAACTCGGATTCATCCACCACGTCATCGTGCAACAGGGTCGCCGTATGGATGAACTCCACCACTGCCGCCAGGTCATGGTGGTGTTTGCCGTGATAACCGAAGGCTTGCGCGGACAGCAGCACCAGCGCCGGGCGCAGGCGCTTGCCGCCGCTGTTGATGATGTATTCCCCGACCTGGTTGACCAATGCCACTTCGGAATGCAGACGTGCCCGGATCACCGCATCCACCGCTGCCATATCCGATGCGAGTAATTGCTTGAGGTTTTCCAAAAATACTTCCTATTCTGAATATCCAGTGTTAAACGGCGCCTATACGCGCTCTTTTCGGGAACGCACATTGTCGCATAAAGCCGTCCTACCTGATAACAGGCTCGCTGCGCCGCAGGTAGAGCCCCATCCCCACACCGGCCACACTGAGCGCGACCACGTAATGCGCCGGGGCCAAAGTATCGAAACGCAACATCAGGCTCACCAGCACCGGCGTCAGTCCGCCGAACACGGCATAAGCCACGTTGTAGGCGAAGGACAGGCCGGAGAAACGCACGGCCGGCGGGAACAGCTTCACCGCCACGCTGGGAACCACGCCGATCACACCGACGAAGAAGCCGCTGAGCGCATACAGCACATTGATATCGGCCGGCGCGACACTCATCCGGCTGTAGAACAGCCACGACGTCGCCCCCAGCCCCACGCAACCCGTCGCCAGCACGCGCCCCGCGCCGAAACGGTCCGCCAGCGCGCCGAACGCGATGCAGCCTGCGCTCAGGAACAGGGTCGCAATGCTGTTCGCCTGCAGCGCGATCGCGGCAGGCACTGCAAACAGCTTCTGCACCAGCGTCGGTGTCATCAGGATCATCACCACGATCGCGGCAGACAGCAGCCAGGTCATCAGCATCGTGAGTATCACCGCCGGACGGTGTTCGCGCACCACCGTCTTCAGCGGCAACTCCTCGGCCAGTTGCTGCCGTGCCTGCATTTCCCTGAACACCGGTGTTTCATGAAGGTACTGTCGCAGCCACACCGAGACCAGCCCGAATACGCCGCCCAGAATGAAGGGTATGCGCCATCCTTCCGCCAGCAATTCAGCGGGCGAATAGGAACGGGTGACGACGCCCGCCACCAGCGAGCCGAGCAGGATGCCGCCCGTCAATCCCGCAGTCAGCGTGCCGCAGGCGAAACCCACATGGCGCTGGGGCACGTGCTCGGAGACGAACACCCAGGCACCGGGCACTTCACCACCGATGGCCGCGCCCTGGAACACGCGCAAGGCCAGCAACATCAGCGGCGCCCATATACCTATCACCGCATATGTCGGCAACAGGCCGATAGCCAGCGTCGGCACCGCCATCAACAGGATGCTCAACATGAACATGCGCTTGCGTCCGAACAGGTCGCCAAAATGCGCCATCACGATCCCGCCCAGGGGACGGGCCAGATAGCCTGCCGCAAAGATCCCGAACGTTTGCGTCTGGCTCAGCCAGTCCGGCATATCGGGCGGGAAGAACAGCTTGGAGATCGCCCCCGCGAAAAACACGAAGATGACGAAATCGTAGAATTCCAGCGTACCGCCCAAGGCGGCAAGCCCCAGCGTGCGATAGTCGTTACGGGTCAAACTAGGCATGCTTGTTACCTCTCCATCGCGATAATCCTGTCCTCAATTGCACCCCCAGCGCGTAAACCGCCAGCCACGGATCGAGCAGATAGTCCCATAGATTGGGCGATTCGTACCAGCCCGCGCTCCACGCCGCCACGGCCAGGGCGACGCATAACGCGAGCAGCATGGAGTAACGCAAGCCGGACCAGACCGCCAGTCCCAGCAGCACGGCCATGAACCACAGATTGCCGTAACCCAGGCGATAGGGATCGAACATGCCCAGACCCAAGGCAAGCGGGTAGAACAGGACGGCCGCGATCAGGACCGCCCTCAGCATCGCATGGCGGTCCTGATCTGCGAACATCGCTCTGCCGGAGAATGAACGCACCACTCCCAGCGCCAGCAATACCAGCGTGGAGATACTCAGGTCGCCTGTCATGCCGCGCACGAAGCCCGCCGCCGTAACACCCCACAACGGGATCGAAACGACGACGATCGCAGCGCCCAACACGCCTGCCCGCCTCGGCATCGGCAATGCTTTCACTCGCGGCAGGCGTGCCAGCAGCGCGACGATGGCAAGCGTGATTCCAAACAACCCGGTCAGGTCAGTGTCCAGTTGCATTGTTGGCCTTCTTCAGATGACGGTTCAGCCAGAGCTGATCGAACATGACATGTTTGATGAACACTCTGTTCCAGGTATAGACGAGATGGATATCGCCGTTGTGTGCCTGGATCAGGTAGGGATAGGAGAACTCGAAGTTGCAGCCGCCATCCGCACGCACTCTGGCCTTGGCGGAATCCACGTATTCGTCCAGCGTCGCTTCGGCCGCCGATGCAAGCCGCGCATCGGAATTCAGAACCAGGCCCTGCACGATATGCATGCATTGCTTCTCGTCCAGTTTCTTGTCGCGTATCACGCGCATCTCTTCCAGGCGGCGCAGTTCCCTCCAATTGACGCCACCGTCAGTGGACAGCATCAGCGACAGACTGTCGCGGCCCTGCTCCTGATGGTTCAACACTGCCAGCAGCCTGCCGTCCGGCAGCGCCGTGGCCGACAGTGCCGCATCCGGATTGGGGAAGGAGGATTTTTCCACGCCGCTCCAGTGGCGACCGCCGTCTTCCGTGGTCAGGCTGCGGGCGAGGTGCGGATTGTCCTTGCCCGAGTAGCGGGTCAGTATCAATGCATCGTTCGGGCTCTTCAGCAGCAATACCGGCTGCAGTGTGCCCTGTCCGGCGCTGGCCAGGCGCTGCTTGTCGATGACGTTGCCTCCAGCATCCAGGCGCAGGATCTCCGCGAACTTGCTGAACGATTCGTGATACACCGGCAAGCCCATCGAGCCGTCGGCATAAAGGAAAGGTGTGCCTTTCACCAGCGTGCTGATGTTGATGAACGGCGAAGTGATCAGGCGGCGCGGCGCGCTCCAGGTCTCCCCCTCGTCGTTCGAGGTCATCATCGTGATGGAACTGCCCGCCCAGCCACCCAGCGACACCGTCACATAAAACAGGCGCAGGCTCCCGTCCGCCGCGCGGACCGCAACCGGGTTGCCCAGCTTGGATACATAGCGGTGCAGGGCACGCTGCGTGCCGGAACGGGTGGCCACCACTTGCTCGGCACCCCATTCGCCCTTGACCGGGTCGAATACCGCACTATCGATGGTCACATCCGATGCGCCTTCGCGACTGCCGGAGAACCAGAACGCGCGCATGCGGCCGTCCTTGAGCTCCACCAGCGAGGATGCGTGTGTCTGCACATGCAGGCGAGAAGAAGCAAAGTGGCTCTCAAATCGGCCTGCGGTGACACTCGGCTGATCATCCCTGCGGAAGCGGCGCCTGCCTTTCTTTCGTACCGGCGACTTCTTCTCGGCAACGGGATGCACCGCCGGCGGATCGATGACAGGCAGCCGGAACCCGAAGGATGGGTCCGGCTGTTGCCAGGCCTTGTACATTCCTCCACCGAAAGCCAACGCGACGATGGCCAGCGTAATGGCGCGCTTGATATCCACCATCAACGGCATCCTTCCTTGTTCGCCTCAGGCATAGCGGGATCCGCAAATGCCGACTCGACCAGCAGCTCTTTCACGAACAGATGCCGGAAAACATCCCCTCCCAGCATCGCGCGCAACTCTTCAGGGCTTTGCCGTCCGCGTATCTCCAGCCTTTGTCCGATCACCCGGCAACCCTCGCAGGCGTCTGCGTCGAGCGGCAGCAGAAATGTGAACAAGCGGTAGCGCACCGCCAGTTCAGCCGGCTTCAGGTTCCAGTTCTCATCGTAACCATGCACGCGCGCTTCCGGGAGCATGAAGCGATCCCCTTCGTCATGCGCACGAAAGTTGCACCCTACCCACACATCCTTGTCCCGGACATAGTGCCGGGCAGCTTCGCCGTATGTGCCGAGAGCGCCATCGAATGGCCGCAGGAAAGCCGCGAGGGAAAGAAACACGAGCAACACCACCACATTGATCGCGCTACGGGTGACGCGCGCAAAAAGCACCGCGAATATTGCGAGCGCCAGGGTCGTGCCCAATAGCAGCCAATACCCCCATCCGTACATTCCGGCTGCTTCATTCTGCAAGCCGTGGGACAGGAAGGCCAGCAGCGCAAGCACTGCTCCGGACGCAACGAGTGTGAGAATAAATACCCAGCGCGGGATGCGCTGCCAGTTCAAGGCGCACAATACGGCGACGCCTGGCATCGCTTCCAGCAGGTAGCGCGCCGAGCGCTGGCTGGGGACTGCGAAGACGACGAACAATACCGCCATCCAGATCCACAACATCTTTTCGGAATCACCGAGCTGGTATCGCTGCCGGTAAGCCACAAAGAACAAGGCCGCCACCGGGAATGCCAGCAGGCCCCCGTTCATGGGATAGCCCAGCAGCAGGGTCCAGATACTGCTTCCGCCCCACAACAGCTGGGCCCAGTAACCGGCGCCGTGCGCCTCGAATTTGCCCGCGTTCTCGCCGACCACGAATTCGCGCCATACCGATTGCGGATCGGGGTCGAGCGCGAACCATAGCGCGAACATGGACAGCGCCACGATGCCGGCCAATACCGGTTTGTAGGCGTCTTTCACGATGAACTCGCGCCATTGGTAACGACATTGGTGCAGATACCACCAGACCAGGACCAGTCCTATCGGCGCCAGCAAGGCGAAGGATTTGTACAGCAGGCCGATGCCGATCTCCAGGCCCAGCAACAGCGGCACGAACAATCTGGATTCGAAGCTGAACGGGCGCCAGTACAACAGCGTGAAGAACGGCAGGAAGAACCAGAACACCTCCGGCGGATTGACCAGGAACGGCCTGCCGTATCGGTAAGTGCTGAAAAAAGCGAGATAGGCCAGTGCCGCGATGAAACCATCATCCATCTGCCGCGACAGCTTCGCGGCCAGCAGGAACACCAGCAAGGCGGTGAGCAGCGTATAGATCACGCTGGGATAGCGCAGGTGCCACAAGTCCCAGTCCTGCCCCCAGTGGGTAGAGGCGATGCCCTGCCAGAACAGCAGGGGCGGCTTGGTGTTGCGCATGCCGTCAAGTTCGGACTGCAGCGGCAGCAGATGCCCGCTCGCTGCAGTCAGCCGCGTAATGTGCTCATACGGGTATTCATCGCCATTTTTGGGGATGTGCTGGCTGTCGAGACCGTAGAAATAGGTGAATACGGCCAGCGCTATAGCCAAGACGTTCCACAGCAGATGTACCCCCCCCAGCCGCCTGTTCATGGACGCTCGTTACTCGGCGGCTCGGCAGGCCGAACGAATTTCAGGCGGCCGAACGTCCATATGTCATTGAGCACAAAGTTCAGGACGCTGGTCAACCCGATGGCGATGAGGTTGGCGATCTGGTAGAAGAAATGCGGTGCGAGCAGGTTGGTAAAGACGATCTGCAGGGCGATGCTCAGCCAGCATGCGAGCGTGTATTGCCAGAACTGCGCGATCCACGATTTGTGGTGATGCTGAGTGCGGTCGGCCCAGGTCCACAGACGGTTCCAGAAGAAGTTGTTCACGGTGGCGAGGAAGATGGCCAGCGCCAGCGACAGGTTGAGCTTGAGCTGGGTCGGCTGCACGCCGCTGAACAGATGTTCCTGCCCCAGATACAGGACGCCAAGATTCACCACCGTGCCCGACGCACCCACGGTGCCGAATTTCAGGAAGCGTTTGGAAAAGACGCGACGAAACAACGAAGCCAGCGAAAGGTGCAAATTCAGCAGCGTGCTCATGCGGGGAATCCCTGCTGCAGCAATTCACGCGCCTTGACCAGCACCTGCGCCGGCGTGATCGACTGCAGGCACTGGTTGTTGCCGTCGCACGGCGAGTTGCGGTGGTTGTAGGCGGTCAGGCAGGGCGAACAGGACAGCGCGGTATACAGGCAATGGATATTGGGCGCCAGCGGACTGTACAGCGCCGGCGTCTCCGGCCCGAAGAACACCAGCGTGGGCAACGGGGTGAGCGCCGCGAACTGGCCCGGACCGCCGTCGTTGGTGACCAGCAGGGATGCGCGCTGAAAGATCGCCAGCAGATGTCGCACCGATTTGGTATAGCCCGTCAGGTCGATACACATCGGATGCCCGCAGTGCGCCACGATCTCTTGTGCCAGCGGCTTTGCATCGGGCAGGCCGATGAGCGCAATCGCATAGCCTTCCCGCAACAGCGCATCGCACAGCTGTTTGTAATTCCCGGGCGACCACGCGCGAATGGGCAGGATGCCGCCGTCCGGATAGACCAGCACCAGCTTCTTGTCTTTCAGGATGGGAAAATCGTCGTGCAGTTGCAAGGTGATGCGCGCGACTTCTCCCTCGGCGAATTGCAACAGCGGCGGCGCGCCCACTTCGTGCGCGGCTGCCTTGGCCAGCGGCCGGCCCTCCGAGCCTATGGCGGCGACCATGGTCAGGAACTGCTGCGACAGATGGCGGTAAGGGTTGTACAGCACAGGCCGGCTGATGAAGGAACCGCGGTACAGACCTTCCTGCGTATGCGGCTGGAACCCCACGTGGATCGCGGCTCCGGACAGATAGGAGAAGATCGCGCTGACCCGCGAGAACAGCTCGCAATCGATCACGACATCGAAGCCGGTGCGGCGCATGGTCAGGATCGCGCGTAGCGTGTCGGCCACGAAACCGCCCAATGATTTGTCCCGGATGGTGATGACGTTTTCCGGGGGCATCACACCCAGCAGATCCAGCACTTCGCGGTTCTTGGCGAACATCAGGATATGCAGGGAAGCCTCCGGGTAGCGCTTGCGCAGGTCGGCGAACATCGGCTGCGCCAGTACCAGGCTGCCCATCTCCGAGAGCAATACGATCAGGATGCGTCTGGGCTTCGCGACAGCCGGCTGGCCGAAGACCATTCGACGAACTCGTTCGAACAACGAAATTACCCAGCAGATCGGCATTCCGGCCCAATGGTCGACTGCGCGTTGGAATCTAATATTCAATGAAGAGTGTCCGGTAGTAGGGTTTTGGACTGCAGCAAGGCCGCGGCATTATCGGCGAAAGCACTGCTTTCAACAAGCCAGCCAGCACTCACATCGGCACCCTCCAGTTGTGGAACAGGGGCGTGTTCGTGTAGATTCTGTGCACTTCTTCACCGAGCAAACCACCAAAATGCAACAAGCTGGGGCACTGGGCAAGTACACCCTCACCAAAAAACTCGGGCAAGGCGCGACCAGTACGGTGTATCTCGCTTTCGATCCTTTCGCGAAGCGCGAGGTGGCGATCAAGGTGTTGAAGCAGGAGATCCTGAGCGACCCCAGGATGGGCAAACTGTACCAGCGCCAGCTGGATAACGAAGCCTCGCTGGTGGGCAAGCTGTCGCATCCGCATATCGTGTCGATCTACGATGCACTGATCGGTGACGATGCCAGCCACATTGTGATGGAATATGTGAGCGGCGGCACCCTGGAAAAATATGCCGAGCCCGACAACCTGCTTCCCGTCGACCGTGTGGTGGACTATATGTTCAAATGCTGCCGTGCCTTGAACTATGCGCAATTCAACGGCGTCATCCACCGCGACATCAAACCCGCCAACATGCTGCTCACCGAGGACGGCGACATCAAGATATCCGACATGGGTGCGGCGCTGCTGCTGGACATCGAACAGACGCAAATCAACAACATCGGTTCGCCGGGCTACATGTCGCCGGAACAACTGCGCAGCGAGGCGCTGACGCACCAGACCGACATCTATTCCCTGGGCGTGGTGATGTATCGCCTGCTCACCGGATACTTGCCGTACAAAGCGGAAAGCCTGCCGGCCTTGTGCCAACAGATACTGCATGCCACGCCGCCGACCCTGCGCAACCTGCGCCCCGACATCCCGCCGCAACTCGAACGCGTCGTGATGCGGGCCATGCACAAGGACAGGGGCGAGCGCTACCAGAACTGGAAGGATTTCGGCGCCGATCTCGCGGCACTGGGCCGTTTCGAACAAAAGGCCATCGATATCAACCAGACCGAAAAATTCTCCACGCTGCGCGAGATGTCATTGTTCAAGGACTTCACCGATATCGAACTGTGGGAGATACTGCGCGTCGGCGACTGGCAGAAGCAGCCGCCGCAGACGGTGCTGATGCGCGAGGACGAGATGGGTGACGTTTTCTACATCATTATCGAGGGGAGCGTGAGCGTGACCAAGAACGGGCGCCTGCTCAACGTGATCCGCAGCGACGACTGCTTCGGCGAGATGGCCTACATCAGCGGCAGGGTCGTGCCGCGTTCTGCCACCGTCACCGCCGGCACCGAAGTCACTGTGCTTAAGATATCGCCGGCGCAACTCGCAAAACTTTCCGACCATTGCCAGCTGCATTTCAACCAGGCTTTTTTGCGCGTCATGGCTGACCGTCTCAGGATGGCCGACGACCGTTTCGCAAAACTCGCCAATTAAAGGAGAAAAACATGTCGAACAAATTCGTGATCCAGACACCCGACGCCCCGGCTGCGATCGGCACCTACTCCCAGGCAGTGCGCGTCGACAATACCGTCTATCTGTCCGGCCAGATCGGGCTCGACCCGAACACCATGAACATGGTCGAGGGCATCGAAGCCCAGGTCCACCGCGTGTTCCAGAACCTGCGCGCCGTCGCCGCCGCCGCCGGAGGCAGCCTGGACGATATGGTGAAGCTCAACATCTACCTGACCGACCTCGCCCACTTCGCCAAGGTGAACGAGGTCATGGCGACCTATTTCCACCAGCCTTACCCGGCGCGCGCCGCCGTGGGTGTCGCTTCCCTGCCTCGCGCCGCGCTGGTGGAAGCTGACGGCGTGCTGTTTTTGCAGGAATAATCCTTGTCTACAAGCAGTCATTCAATGAGCCAGGGATCGCATATCGGCCGGTACCGTTTGATCAGGAAACTGGGGAACGGCGGGACCAGCGTCGTCTATCTGGGGCATGACCCGGTCGAAGACCGCGAGGTAGTGCTCAAGGTGTTCAAGCAGGCTTTTCTCTATGACCCCAAGAACGGCAAGCAGAATCGCAGGCAGTTGGAGATCGAGGCCGCGCTTGCGGGGAAACTGGTGCACCCGAACATCGTCACCACTTACGAAGCCGTCATCAGCGACAGTCTGAGTTACATCGTGATGGAATATGTGGCCGGCGGCACCCTGGAAAAGCACATTTACCCGGACAATCTGCTGCCGCTCGACCGTGTGGTCGAATACATGTACAAGTGCTGCCGCGCGCTCAACTATGCGCAGTTCAACGGCGTGATCCATCGCGACATCAAGCCGGCCAACCTGTTGCTGGCCAATCCGGACGAGATCAAGATCGCCGACCTGGGCGCGGCCGTCCGCACCGATCTCGAAGAAACGCAAAACAGCGTCGGCTCCCCCAATTACATGTCGCCGGAACAGGTGCGCGGCGACGAACTGACCCACCTGACCGACATCTATTCGCTGGGCGTCGTCATGTACCGTCTGCTAACCGGACATTCCCCGTACACGCCGAAAAACCTGGCGCATCTCTATCAGCAGATTCTGTATGAGAAGCCGGTCCCTCCGACGCAGCTCCGCAAAAGCCTGCCGCCGCAGCTGGAACGCATCGTGATGATCGCCCTGCAAAAGAAGCCGGCCGACCGTTTTGCCGCCTGGCGCGACTTCGGCAACGAACTGGCCGCACTCGGGCACTTCGAAAAAAGCGATATGGAGATCAACGAGAACGAGAAATTCACCGCCTTGCGCAAGCTGAAGATGTTCCAGGATTTCTCCGATATCGAGCTCTGGGAATTGTTGCGCGTCGGCGAATGGCAGAAGCAACCGGCGAAGACCATGTTGTTGCGCGAGGGCGAACTGGGGGATGCGTTCTACATCCTGGCCGAAGGCGGCGTCACCGTGTCACGCAACAATCGCTTGCTCAACACGTTGAGCGGCGGCTCCATCTTCGGCGAGATGTCCTATACCAGCCGCAAGCAGATGCCCCGTTCCGCCAGCATCACCGCCACCACCGAGGTCACCGTCATGAAGATACTGCCCAGCCAGCTCGACCAGCTCTCCGACCGCTGCCAGTTGCACTTCAACCAGGTATTCCTGTCCACGCTTGCCGACCGGCTGCGCGTATCGGACGACCGCCTCGCCAAGATGTCGACTTAGCCTCAACAGCTGCCACCCTGTTCCCCGGATACTTGCCGTTGAAGATCGCCCCCGCCACGCAGAGCAAGTTCGCCAAACTCGGCATCCATACCCCGTTCGACCTGGTGCTGCACCTGCCGCTGCGTTATGAGGACGAAACAAAGATCACCCGCATCGTCGACCTCGTGCCGGGAGAAACCGCGCAGGTGGAGGGCGAGATCATCCACAGCGAAGTGATGTACCGCCCGCGCCGAAGCCTGGTATGCCAGTTACAGGACGACAGCGGCATCCTTTATCTGCGCTTCCTGAACTTCTATCCCAGCCAGCAGAAGCAGCTCGCAATTGGCAAGAAGATTCGCGCACTGGGCGAGCCGCGCATGGGCTTCTACGGCGACGAGATGGTGCATCCGAAATGCCGCGTCGCGGGCGAGTCCGTTCCTTTGAAACAGGCGCTCACCCCCGTCTACCCCACGACTGCCGGGCTACCTCAGGTCACGCTGACCAAGTACATTCTGGCCGCGCTGAACGAGCTGGCGCTCGACGATACGCTGCCGGAACAAATTTTGCGGCGCCTGCACCTGCCGGATTTCGCGTCCAGCGTGCGTCTGCTGCACCAGCCGCCGCCGGGCATCGACGAGGACGCCTTGCTGGCCCGGGCTCATCCTGCCTGGATGCGCATCAAGTTCGACGAATTGCTGGCACAGCAGCTTTCAATGCGCGTGCACTACCGTGAACGCAGCAGGCGCATCGCGCCGCGGCTCGCTGCGCACAACAAGCTCACCGACGCGCTGGTGAAGGATTTGCCGTTCGCCCTCACCGGTGCGCAGAAGAAGGTGTGGCACGAGATCAGTCACGACCTCACGCGTCGGCACCCGATGCAGCGCCTGCTGCAGGGCGACGTCGGCAGCGGCAAGACCGTGGTCGCCGCACTCGCCGCATTGCAGGCCATCGAAAACGGTTATCAGGTCGCGTTCATGGCGCCCACCGAGATCCTCGCCGAACAGCATTACCTGAAACTGCGCGACTGGATGACGCCGCTCGGCATAGAGCCTGTGTGGCTCTCGGGCAGCCTGAAGAAGAAAGACAAGACGGCGGCTGCCGAACGCATCGCACTGGGCGATACCCCACTTGCCATCGGCACGCACGCGCTGTTCCAGACGTCAGTCGAATTCAGCAAGCTGGGATTGGTCATCGTGGATGAGCAGCACAAGTTCGGTGTGCAGCAGCGACTGGCATTGCGGGGCAAAGGTACTACTTCCAAATCCGTTCGTCCTGAGCTCGTCGAAGGAACGAACGGTACTCAGAGCGAACGGCTTATAGAACACTCACAAGAACCCCACCAACTGATGATGAGCGCCACACCGATCCCGAGAACCCTGGCCATGAGCTACTACGCCGACCTCGACGTATCGGTGATCGACGAACTGCCCCCGGGCCGCACACCCATCGTCACCAAGCTGGTCAGCGACGCACGACGCGAGGAAGTGTTCGAACGCGTGCGAGCCGCCTGTCTGGAAGGCCGCCAGGCCTACTGGGTGTGCCCGCTCATCGATGAGTCCGAAGCGCTGCAATTGCAGACCGCCTTGGAGACCTTTGCCACGCTCACGCAGATCTTTCCAGACCTGCGCATCGGCCTCGCGCATGGCAAATTGAGCAGCGCCGAAAAGGCACAGACCATGGCCGCGTTCAAGGCGGGCGAGTTGCAGCTGCTGGTCGCCACCACGGTCATAGAAGTCGGCGTGGATGTGTCCAACGCCAGCCTGATGGTGATCGACCACGCTGAGCGCATGGGGCTGGCCCAACTGCACCAGCTGCGCGGCCGCGTCGGGCGCGGTGCGGCGGAGAGCATGTGCGTGCTGCTGTTCCAGCAACCACTGTCCGAGCTAGCCAGAGCACGATTGAAAATCATCTACGAGAACACCGACGGCTTCGAGATCGCGCAACAGGACCTGCGCCTGCGCGGCCCCGGCGAACTGCTCGGCGCGCGCCAGAGCGGCGTGCCGATGCTGCGCTTCGCCGACCTGGGCGAGGACGACAAACTGCTCGACCAAGCGCGCGACATCGCCGACGAGATGTTGCGCGATCTTCCCGAGGCTGCGCAGGCGCATCTGCAGCGATGGATGGCGAACGAACCGGATTATTTGCGGACCTAAGATCAATCCAATAGAACCGATTTGCCACAGAGATCACAGAGTACACAGAGGAAACCGCCCCACGTAACTTCCAGCTCCACTTTCTCTGTGTACTCTGTGGCTAACTGTTTTATTAGTAGATCAACAGAGTAAAATGCACACCATGAATTTCACCGAACGCCTGCACCTCTACCTTCAGCTCACCCGCTTGCACCGCCCCATCGGCATCCTGCTGCTGCTGTGGCCGACGCTGTGGGGCGTGTGGATCGCGGGCAATGGCCATCCGTCCTGGCTCATCGTGTTCATCTTCACGCTCGGCACCGTGCTGATGCGTTCCTCAGGCTGTGCGGTGAACGACTATGCCGACCGCCACATTGACAAGCATGTGGAACGCACCAAGGACAGGCCGCTCACCAGCGGCAAGGTCAGCGAGCGCGAAACGCTGTGGCTGGCGGTCGTGCTGGCGCTGGTCTCTTTTGCGCTCATCCTGCCGCTGAACCCGCTCACCTGGCTGATGTCCTTCCCCGCCGCCTTCCTCGCCGCCAGCTATCCGTTCACCAAGCGCTTCTTCGCGATCCCGCAAGCCTACCTCGGCATCGCCTTCGGCTTCGGGATCCCGATGGCATTCGCTGCACAGCTCGGCGAAGTGCCCGCCGTCGCGTGGGTGTTGCTGCTCGCCAACATCTTCTGGTCCATCGCCTACGACACCGAATACGCCATGGTGGACCGCGACGACGACATCCACCTCGGCATCCATTCCTCGGCACTGTTCTTTGGCAAATACGACGTGATCGCAGTGATGGTTTGTTACACCCTTACCTTGCTATTTCTGGCGGTGGTTGGGTTGATGGCAGACTTGGGACTGATTTATTTTGCCGGCCTGATCGTCGCGGAAAGTATTGCGCTGTATCACTACAAACTCATCAGGGATCGCAGCCGCGAAAAATGCTTCGCGGCATTCCTGCATAACAACTGGTTCGGGGCGGCGGTATTTGCGGGGCTGGTCGGGGATTATGCATTGCGATAAGAATGTAGGGTGGGTAAACAGCTTTTTCGTTTGCCCACGCGGTAGTGCGCCATTTGCAACGTAACTACAGCGTGGGCACAGAAACGTGCCCACCCTACTTGACTTTGAATTGCCCCCAGTCTCTCCTACACCGCAAGCCTCTTCGCCATCTCGTTCCGTTCCCCCGCATATTCACCCGTAAGCACGAACCCGCTCAGCTTGTTCAGCGCGTCGATGAATTCCATCTTCACGCCCCGACCCGACGCAAGTTCCTGCCATACACCGACAGCGTCGCGCGCCACCGGCGAGACCGCAACAGGATGCGCCGGGGTCTTCACCACCACGGGCATGGCGGGGAACACCACCTTCGTGTCTTCGCCGTTCAGCACGCGTGCCAACGCCCGGCCCGCATGCATGATGGGTAAAACAAAAGGAAGCACCTTGCCTTCGATCTCGGCGCAGTCGCCCAGGGCATGAATGGATGTGTCGCTGGTGCAGAGCCGTTCATCCACCACGATGCCGCGATTGACAGTGATGCCGGCATCGCGGGCGAGCTGGGTGCGCGGGCGCAGTCCGACGGCGGAGAGCACGATATCTGCCTGCATGGCGCTGCCATCGGCAAGGGTCAGTGCATAGCCGGATGTTGCCTTGTTCACGCACTGCACGGACGTACCGAAGCGCCATGTCACGCCGATCCTGGATAACGGCTCCAGCAATTGCCTGCCCGCTTTTTCCGGCATCAGGCTGGCGAGCGGATAGGCGCCGGGATCGATGACGCTGACGGTATATCCTGCGGTCGCGAGGTCGTTGGCGAATTCGCAGCCGATGAGCCCGCCGCCCATGATGGCGATGGATTTCGCGGCACCCAGGGCTACGCGCAGCTTTGCGTAATCGGCAAGGTCGTTCACCGACAGCACCTCATCCGCGGCATCGCCTTGCAACGGGATGCGGATAGGATCCGCTCCCAGCGCGAGCACCAGCTTGTCGTACTCCAGCATCCCGGACGTGGTGTCGAGTCGTTTGCTGTCGCGATGGATGGCATGGACGTCGGTTTCCACCAGCAGCCTGATATCGAGCTGCTTTGCCATGTCGGCCGCTTTCGTCAGCACCAGGCCGACCGCATCCTTGTTCTGCGCGAAGGCGTTCGACAGCATGGGTTTGGAATAGTAGTCGCCGTTGTCGCGCGTCACCAGTGTGATGGGGATATCACGGTTCAGCTTGCGCAGTTCGCGGACGACGGTGTAGCCAGCCAGGCCGCTGCCCAGCACGATAATGGGGTTCATGTTTGCTCCTGAAAAACTTGGCTTCTATTGATCCGGCACTCTTTATCCAAGAATCCGTTCGCATTGAGCTTGTCGAAATGTGAATGGATTCTTGTGCTTCGACAGGCTCAGCACGAACGGCAATTAGGTTCAAAGCGTGCCGGATCAATAATGATATGGCTACAACAAATACTCCGTTCGTGTTGAGCTTGTCGAAACATGAACGGTCTCATGGCCTTCGACAAGCTCAAGCGAACGGGCTTGACGCCCCGACCAGTCCGAACGTCAGACCTCGACCATCTCGAAATCCGCCTTCGCCACTCCGCAATCCGGGCACGCCCAGTTTTCCGGGATGTCCGCCCAAGCTGTCCCGGGCTTGATCCCTTCTTCCGGCATACCAGCCTTTTCGTCGTAGATAAAACCACACACCACACATTGCCAAACTTTCATTTCGTTCTCCTTGTCGATTTGTTTTGTATCAAGCCGCAATTTTTGCCAATGTTGCGCGGTATTGATTGGCGTGCCGTTCTTCCACCCTGGCCAGTGCCGCGAAGCGCTTGGCCGCCTTTTCCAGAGTCGCTTTGAACAGGGCGGCATGTTCTTCCGATTCGGCGATCTGTTGCCTGATCTCCGAAGCCGCCGCTGCATCGCCTTCCTGCTGCGCAGTCTTCAGGAAACCGGGATACATCTCGGTGTACTCGTAGGTCTCGCCCTCGATCGCCATTTGCAGGCAGCGTTCCGTACTCATCCCGGCCTTTGGATAGAGCAGGTCGAGGTGGCCCAGCGCGTGCTGCACTTCCTGGTTTGCCGTCTCCTCGAAAACCCTGGCTGTTTCCTCGTCGCCTGCTGCCCGTGCTATCTTGGCGAAATAACGGTACTTGATATGCGCCATCGATTCGCCGGCAAATGCCGCTTCGAGATTGGCCATCGTCTTGATCTCTGGTCGTTTCATGTTGTTCTCCTGTCTGGTTGGTTGATGAAGTGGTTTATTGCCCACGGACGCAATGTAGACGTCGGCACATGATCAATCCAATTGATTGTTCAAACCTGGTTGATTTATTATGCAAATCACTATCGCGTCATTCCGGCGAAAGCCGGAATCCAGTCGGTTGAATAAATCCTGCGAAGCAGGACAAAACCAAAAGCATGTTGAATAACTACGCTGGATTCCGGCCTCCGCCGGAATGACGGCTCACAAGAGGATGTCATGACACTCAACGAACTGCGCTTCATCGTCGCCGTGGCCCAGGAGCGCAACTTCCGCCGCGCGGCGGAAAAGTCCTTTATCAGCCAGCCTGCGCTGTCGCTGGCGATACAAAAACTGGAAGAGGAACTGGGCCTGAAGATATTCGAGCGCGGCAAAAGCGACATCAGCGTCACGCCGGTCGGCACCGCCATCGTCGAACAGGCACAGCGCGTGCTGGAGGAGGCCGAGCGTATCCGCGAGATCGCCGCACAGGGCAAGAACCAGCTTGCCGCGCCCTTGCGCATCGGCATCATCCACAGCGTAGGGCCGTATCTGCTGCCGGACCTGATTCCCGCGCTGAAAAAGGTCGCTCCGCACATGCCGCTGGAGGTGGAGGAGAACATCACCGCGAATCTGGACAACCTGTTGCGCAACGGCAAGCTGGACGTCATCGTCATCGCATTGCCGTTTGGCGATGCCGGCATCCTCACCCATCCCCTGTATGACGAGCCGTTCGAGGTGGTCGTCAGCAGCGAGCATCACTGGGCGGATCGGCGCAGCATCAAGGCCGGCGAGCTGGCCGACGAGAAAGTGCTGCTGCTGGATTCGGGACACTGCTTCAGCAACCAGGTGGCCGAGGCCTGTCCCGATCTCAGCCGCAAAGGCACCGACACGCAGCACGGCACCTCGCTGGAAACCATACGCAACATGGTCGCCTCCGGCCTGGGCATCACCGTGCTGCCGGCCTCGGCGAACAGTGTGCGCTACCGCAGTCGGCTGTTGAAAGTCATCCCGTTCGCAAAACCCGTGCCGGCGCGGCGCATCGCGCTGGCCTGGCGTAAAAGCTTCGCGCGCACGCAAGCCATCGAAGCGCTGGCACAAGCTGTCGCGCTGGCCAAGATCACCGGCATCACGCATCTGCCATGACCATGCACGAACAACCTTACCGGCAAAATCCGCTGCTGCGCCTGAGCTACAGCCTCATCGCGCCGCTTTACGATGCCGTTATCGAACGCCCGATGCGCAGGGCACGCCAGCGATCTCTGGGGGCACTGCCAATCGACGAATGCAAACGCGTCCTGATAAGCGGCGTCGGAACGGGCCTGGACCTGCCCTGGTTACCGGCGAAGCACCATTACACCGCGCTCGATTTCAATCCGGCGATGCTGGCGCGAGCCAGGCCGCGCAGCGAAAAAATGGTCGTGCAGTTCGTGTTGGGTGACAGTATGGCGTTGCCATTCCCCGATGAACATTTCGATCACGTGATCCTGCATCTCATCGTCGCTGTCGTGCCGGAACCGCAACGATGCCTGGGCGAAGCCGCGCGCGTGCTGAAACCCGGCGGAACGATCATCCTCTTCGACAAATTCCTGCAGCCGCAACAACGCGCACCGTTGCGGCGATTGTTCAACGCGATCACCCGCCGCATTGCTACACGCATGGATGTGGTTTTCGAGGAAGTATTGCGCAGCGCCCCCGGACTTGAGGTGGTCAGCGATACGCCTATGCTTGGAAATGGATGGTTTCGCGCGATACTGTTAAGGAAAACGGCTGAATAATTTTCGAAATTATTCAGCAATCAATTGATAATGAACGAATTATTGTTTTTTCCGACCAGTCGCAGTATTCCGGGAAGCGGGTTGCAGAACTAATCGCCGAATCAAGAGTCTGACATTATGCCCGGATCATGCGGGCGAAAGACGATGTCACAGTTGGACATTGATTTATAAAGGAGATTGTGAATGAGCGCTAAAAATACCGGCAAAACTTACCAAGCTGATACCGAGTTCAAAATGGCTTTTGGTTGGCTGACGGCAGCCGCTGTATCGATTGCCAGTTGGGCTGGTCTCGCTTAAAGTCTACTTTATCTAGACTGGGTTTTTATTCGGAAGGCGGTTCAAACCGCCTTCCGGCATTCAGACTACATCAATATCCAAAATACAAAATGAACGAAATACTGCAACTCCTGAAAACGCGCGGCGAGCGCCTGGATTCCGAGATCGCCGAAGCCACCGGAATATCACTCGCCAAAGTTCGTGCACATCTGTCGGAACTCACGGCCCGGGGCGAAGTGATGTCCTGCCATTCGACCCGGTATGAAAAGGGCAAGAAGATCGAGGGGATCAGATGCCGCGTAGCCGGTTATATTCCTCCCTCGGCACCGGGCAGGAAATCGAAGGCTCAGTTGAAATTGTCCTGATTCCCGGCCGGTCAGACGATCTCGTGTGAACGGGCATGGGACGCCGCAACCATTACCATGTCTACGTGATCGAGCTGTCGAAAGACGTGCTTTACGAAGGCCGGTTCAAGAGATCCAATCCCGGCTATGTCGCGGGCAAGCCCTGTGTCTATGTCGGCATGACGGGCTTGGATCCAGACATCCGTTTCGATAAGCACAAGGCCGGCATCCAGTCCAATCGTTATGTAAAGGAATTCGGGTTGCGCTTATTGCCCGAGCTCTACGAGCTTTACAATCCGCTGCCCTATGAGGCTGCGCGCGACCTGGAAGTGGAGTTGGCAATCGACTTGCGCGAGTCGGGATATGGTGTTTGGCAGGCATGATCCCGGCGGGGGAATGCTGCTGTAAACTTCACCGAACGACATCCGGAGAAATCTCAGCATGGCATTCAACTTGAAGACGGCAATTGCGTGCATGTTGCTGTCTGCGTTTCCGCCCATTGCCTGGTGCGGAGACTTGGAAGGTTTGTGGCAGGAATTTGACGATCGCACCGGGAACGTCGAAGCTTTGATACGCATCAACAAGTTAGCCGATAGCACTTATGCAGGGGATGTGGAAAAGATATTTCCCGACAGGCCCGAAAACACCGCAATGCTCTGCTCGGCGTGTACCGGCAGTCTGCACAATCAGCCTCTGCTGGGGATGCGCATCTTGTCCGGCATGAAGCGCAAGGATGAGCTCACCTTTGAAGGTGGCACCGTCCTCGATCCCGATGAAGGGAAGATCTATCGATGCCGCATCCGGCTCTCGGAAGACGGCAAGACGCTTGAGGTCACGGGCTATGTCGGCTTTGCCTGGATGGGACAATCCGAGATATGGAAGCGCGCCAACTAGGCATTACAAGGACATATCCAGTGAAATCAAGATTTGCAGTCCTCATTCTGCTCGCCCTTGCCTGCGTTGAGGCGTTTGCTTCAGGCGCACCCTGGTACAAATGGATAAACAGGGTGGACAGGACCGTCCTGTGCGCACAGATTTCCCCGGGGCCCACCTGGGTGAAATATCAGGGGCCCTTTATGGAATCGCAGTGCAGAAAGCCCGGCAATCCCCAGTAATGCATTGACGGTAGCCGCGAATTTCAGATAGCCGCTCGTCATCGCTTTACTCGCCCGGATAAGGTGTTGCCGTATGTCCTGCTTTCAGCGATGATGGGGACATCCACGATATGATGATCGCCCGAAAATATCTGTACCTGATCGCCCTCGCCCGCGAGAAACATTTCGGCCGGGCCGCGCTTGCGTGCCATATCTCTCCGTCTACCCTCTCTGCAGCGATCAGCGACCTCGAAGCCGAACTCGGCGTTGCCGTGGTCGAGCGCGGCAAGCAATTCACCGGACTCACCCCCGAAGGACGATGCGTCGTCGACTACGCCCATCGCATGGTTGCCGGAGAGGAAGGCCTGAGGCAGGAACTGGCGAGCCTGCGCAATGGCCTCAGCGGTCACCTGCGCCTGGGGGTGATCCCCACGGCACTGACCGTGGTCGCTTCTCTTACTGCCGCTTTCTCGCGCCGTCATCCGCTGGTAACAATCGAGGTCGTTTCGCTTTCCACCAACGATATCCTGTCGCGAATGCAGGATTTCGAACTCGATGCCGGCATCGTCTATGTCGAATCCGGCTTGGCAGCGCGCCAGTTGCTTACCATTCCGTTGTGGAATGAAAACCACGTTTTGCTGACCCCTTCGGGCGGGCCTTTCGAAGGACGCGACAATGTGACCTGGGTCGAGGCAGTGCAGGTGCCGCTGTGCCTGCTCACTCCCGACATGCAGAACCGCAAGACCATTGATGCCGTTTTTGCCCAGCTCGACTGCACAGTCCGACCCACTCTGGAGTCGAACTCGATTGTCAGCATGTTGGCACATGTTTGTTCCGGCGCCTGGTCGGCCATCGTGCCGCACAGCGTGCTCGATCTGATCGGTACCCCGGCAGGCGTGCAAGTGTTGCCGCTGACCGAACCTGCCGTGGCGTGGGCAACCGGGTTGGTCGTGCCACAACGAGAGCCGCGCCCGCCGATGATAGAAGCACTGCTCGCGGAAGCGCTTAACCTGAACGATTCGTTCGCCAAAGACGAATAGCCGTTCGTAATTTCCCGCTTTCAACTCACAATCGATTGTCGTAGTTTCAATTCCGGAGAGATAATCCAAACCGCCCCATCAGTAACCATTTCCCGGGTACTGGCAAGGCGGAATTTTTCAAAACGACTGAGGAGATCACATGGCGAACGCACTTGCTTCAGGAGCACCCGCGACACCCGGTTTTTTAGACAGAGAACGCACTATCGCCAAGCCCGGCTTCAATCGCTGGCTGGTTCCTCCCGCCGCCCTTGCCATCCACCTGTGCATCGGCATGGCTTACGGCTTCTCCGTGTTCTGGTTGCCGCTTTCCAGGGCAGTCGGCATCACGCAGCCCGTGGTTTGCCCGTCGGACATGAGTTTTTTTGCGCAGATGGTCGCGACCTCCTGCGACTGGAAGATCTCCATGCTGGGCTGGATGTTCACACTGTTCTTCGTTTTCCTGGGTTTGTCGGCAGCGCTCTGGGGCGGTTGGCTTGAGCATGCCGGCCCGCGCAAGGCGGGTGTCGTGGCCGCCTTCTGCTGGAGCGGTGGCTTGGTGATCTCTGCCCTGGGCGTCTACATGCACCAGATATGGATGCTCTGGCTGGGCTCGGGCGTCATTGGCGGCGTCGGCCTCGGCCTGGGTTATATCTCGCCGGTATCGACCCTGATCAAATGGTTCCCGGATCGGCGCGGTATGGCGACCGGCATGGCGATCATGGGCTTCGGCGGCGGCGCGATGATCGGCGCCCCACTGGCCGACAAACTGATGAAATATTTCGCCACGCCCGCCTCTGTCGGCGTATGGGAGACTTTCCTGACACTGGCGGTGATCTATTTCATATTCATGATGATCGGCGCGCTCGGCTATCGCGTCCCCGACCATGACTGGAAGCCTGCCGGCTGGCAGCCTCCCGCAGAAGCTTCCAAGGGCATGATCACCGACCGCCATGTGCATCTCGACGTGGCCTGGAGGACACCGCAGTTCTGGCTCATCTGGGCGGTACTCACACTGAATGTGACTGCCGGTATCGGTATCATCGGCATGGCTTCGCCCATGTTGCAGGAAGTCTTTGCCGGAAAACTGATCGGCGTCGATCTCGCGTTCAACGACCTCAATCCTGCACAAAAAGGCCAGATCGCTGCCATCGCTGCCGGCTTCACCGGCCTGCTTTCTCTGTTCAACATCGGCGGTCGTTTCTTCTGGGCATCGCTCTCGGACAAGCTCGGACGCAAGATGACGTATTCGATCTTCTTCCTGCTCGGTTGCGCGTTGTACGCGTCAGTCCCGAGCTTGGCGTCAGCGGGCAGCCTGGCTTTGTTCGTTGCCGCCTTCTGCGTCATCCTGTCCATGTACGGCGGCGGTTTCGCCACGGTGCCCGCCTATCTCGCCGACATGTTCGGCACCAAGATGGTCGGTGCGATCCACGGCCGTCTGCTGACCGCTTGGGCAACCGCCGGAGTGCTCGGCCCGGTGCTGGTGAACTACATCCGTGAATACCAGCTCGACCACGGTGTGGCCCGTGCAGATGCTTACACCATCACCATGTACGTCCTCGCCGGACTTCTGGTGCTGGGTTTCATCTGCAACTGGCTGGTCAAGTCGGTAGCCGAACAACACTACATGACGGAAGAGCAACTGAAGCAAGAAAACAAACTTGCCAACGACACCCACCAGCATTTCGTTGCGGATGTCGGCGCTTTGACTCAGGAAGCAAGCCACAGCTGGAAGGTTGCGCTGGCATGGCTGGCAGTATGGATACCGCTCGGTTGGGGTATCTGGATGACGTTGCAGAAAACGCTCATTCTGTTCAAGTAATAGAGCGCGCAATGAACCTGATCGCAAAACTCAGCGGGGATGGGACAGCAATGCCGCCCCGGCCGGCCGGCGCCAGCATCGTCAAGGCGTGGATCGGTTCGCTGCTTGCGATCGGTGCAGTAGGTCTGGCCGCCAGCAGCATGCAACTCGCCCTGGTACTCGGTTCCTTCGGGGCGTCTTGCGTGCTGGTCTTCGGCTATCCCGACCTGCCCTTCAGCCAGCCGCGGAATGTGCTGTTCGGACACATTCTGTCGTCTGCAACAGGGTTGCTGTTCCTGACCGTCTTCGGCCCGCACTGGTGGGCGATGGCTTTAGCCACTGCAACAGCAGTGGCTTTGATGATGGCAACACGCACGACGCATCCTCCGGCGGGATCGAATCCCGTGATCGTTTTCCTGACGCAACCGGGCTGGAACTTTGTTCTGTTTCCCACTGCCTTAGGTGTAGTCATCCTGTTGCTGGCGGCATTGATCTACAACAACGTCTCTCGTAAAAGTCGCTACCCAAAATACTGGTAGCCTGGAATTATCCTCATGATCACCACATTAAATGCCATCTTCGGCAAGCATCTGCATCAACCGGGTTCACTGCTGCCTATCCTGCACGACATCCAGCATGAGCTGGGTTATGTGCCGGATGAAGCGGTACCGCTGATTGCAAAAGAACTCAATCTGTCGCGTGCCGAGGTGCATGGCGTCATCACCTATTACCACCACTTCCGCCAGACACCGCCGCCCAGACATGTCGTGCACGTGTGCTGTGCCGAAGCCTGCCAGGCGAATGGCAGCGAAGCGCTGGCTGAGCATGCTGCGGCCCGCTTGCAGCACGGCGACATTTCAATGGAGCCGGTCTATTGCCTGGGGCTGTGCTCGATCGGCCCCGCCGTCCAGATCGACGAGACGACACTGCATGCGCGCGTGACGCCGGAGAAATTCGACTCGCTGGTAGCCGCTTTGGGAGAACGCTCATGAGCATCACCGTTTACGTTCCCGGCGATGCGGCAGCGCTGGCGCTCGGTGCCGACGACGTTGCCGCCGCCATCGCGATCAATGCGGCAAAGAACGGCCTGAAGATGCGCATCGTGCGCAACGGATCGCGCGGCCTGTTCTGGCTGGAGCCGCTCGTTGAAGTTGCCACGCCACAGGGCCGAATCGCCTACGGACCGGTGACGGCGGACGATGTGCCCGGCCTGTTCGCTGCCGACTTCATTTCGGGCGGCAAACATCCGTTGCGCCTGGGCAACATCGAAACCGTCCCCTATCTTGCCCGGCAACAACGCGTCACCATGCGCCGTGTCGGCGTGATCGATCCGCGTTCGCTGGAAGACTATCTGGCACACGGCGGCGGCAAGGGACTGGCGCTGGCGCGCACATTGGCGCCTGCTGCCATCGTGCAACAGGTCACCGATTCCGGTTTGCGCGGACGCGGCGGCGCCGCCTTTCCCACGGGCATCAAATGGAAGACCGTGCTCGATACAAAATCCGCGCAGAAATACATCGTGTGCAACGCCGACGAAGGCGACTCGGGTACTTTCTCCGACCGCATGCTGATGGAAGGCGACCCGTACTGCCTGATCGAGGGCATGGCGATCGCCGGTCTCGCAGTCGGCGCGAACAAGGGCTACATCTACACGCGTTCGGAATATCCGCATGCCATCGCAGCCTTGAATGCCGCGCTGCAGGCGGCTGGTGACTGGCTGGGCGATTTCCATATCGAAGTGCGCAAGGGCGCTGGAGCCTACGTTTGCGGCGAGGAGACTGCACTGCTGGAAAGCATCGAGGGCAAGCGCGGCATCGTGCGCAGCAAGCCGCCGCTGCCCGCAATCTCGGGCCTGTTCGGGCAGCCGACCGTCATCAACAACGTCATCACCTTCGCCAGCGTGCCGGACATGCTGGCACAAGGCGCTGCCTCTTATCGCGACCTGGGTGTGGGCCGTTCGCGCGGCACGCTGCCGTTCCAGCTCGCGGGCAACATCAAGTTCGGCGGCCTGATCGAAGTGCCGTTCGGATGTACGCTGCGCGAACTGCTGTACGACTACGGTGGCGGTTCGCGTTCCGGCCGCCCGCTGCGTGCAGTGCAGGTCGGCGGGCCGCTCGGCGCCTACCTGCCCGAGTCGCAGTTCGACACGGTGCTCGACTATGAGGCCTTCGCAGCCATCGGCGCGGTGCTCGGCCACGGCGGCATCGTCGCGTTCGACGACACCGTGGACATGGCCAAACAGGCCCGCTATGCCATGAAGTTCTGCGCGCTCGAATCCTGCGGAAAATGCACACCCTGCCGCATCGGCTCCACGCGCGGGGTCGAGGTCATCGACCGCATCCGTGCCGGGGCGGTCGAACAACTGCCTTTGCTGCGCGACCTCTGCGACACCATGACTTCAGGCTCAATGTGCGCCATGGGCAGCATGACGCCGTACCCGGTGCTGTCCGCACTCAATCATTTCCCGGAGGACTTCCAATGAACGACCTCGATTACGGTACTCCCGCGGTTGTCGCCGACCGCGAAGTCACCTTGAACATTGACGGCGTCGCAGTCAGCGTACCCGCTGGCACCTCGGTCATGCGTGCGGCCGTCCAGGCTGGCGTCATGATCCCCAAATTGTGCGCGACGGACTCGCTGGAACCCTTCGGCTCCTGCCGCCTGTGCCTGGTCGAGATCGAAGGCCGGCGCGGTTACCCGTCTTCGTGCACGACGCCCGCCGAAGCGGGCATGAAAGTGCGCACGCAATCGCCGAAACTCGCCGACCTGCGGCGCAACGTGATGGAACTGTACATCTCCGACCACCCGCTCGATTGCCTGACCTGCGCCGCCAACGGCAACTGCGAACTGCAGACCATGGCCGGCACGGTAGGCCTGCGCGAGGTGCGCTACGGCATGGCGGGTGCCAATCACTTCACCGATGTAAAGAAGGACGAGTCCAATCCCTACTTCACCTATGATCCTGGCAAATGCATCGTGTGCAACCGCTGCGTGCGCGCTTGCGAGGAACAGCAAGGGACGTTCGCCCTGACCATCTCGGGACGCGGTTTCGAATCGCGCGTCTCGGCGGGACAGAGCGAAGATTTCATGGATTCGGAATGCGTCTCCTGCGGCGCCTGCGTCAACGCGTGTCCAACGGCGACACTGATGGAAAAAACGGTGATTCAAATGGGTCAGGCCGAACATTCGGTCACGACGACCTGCGCCTACTGCGGTGTCGGCTGCGGCTTCAAGGCCGAAATGCAAGGCAGCGAGGTCGTGCGCATGGTGCCCTGGAAGGACGGTCAGGCCAACGAGGGTCATTCCTGCGTCAAGGGGCGTTTCGCATGGGGCTACGCGACACATCCCGACCGCATCACCAAGCCGATGATACGCGCGAAGATCAGCGACCCCTGGCGCGAAGTCTCATGGGATGAGGCGTTGACCTACGCGGCAAGCCAGTTTCGAAAGGTACAGGAAAAGCACGGCAAGAATTCCATCGGCGCACTGGTGTCCAGCCGTTGCACCAACGAAGAGGATTACCTGGTGCAGAAGCTGGTGCGCACCGCCTTCGGCAACAACAATGTGGATACCTGTGCCCGCGTCTGCCATTCCCCGACCGGTTACGGACTCAAGCAGACGCTGGGCGAATCGGCCGGCACCCAGACGTTCAAGTCGGTCGAAAAGGCCGACGTGATCATGGTCATCGGAGCCAACCCGAGCGACGGCCACCCGGTCTTCGCCTCGCGCCTGAAACGGCGTGTGCGCGCAGGTGCGAAGCTGATCGTCATCGATCCGCGCAACATCGATCTGGTGAGCTCGCCCCACATCCAGGCCAGCCATCACCTGAAACTCAAACCCGGCACCAACGTCGCCGTGCTCACGGCACTGGCCCATGTGATCGTGAACGAAGGGTTGCTCGCCGAGAGCTTCATCACCGAGCGCTGCGAGGAGCAGGCCTACAGCGACTGGCGCGAGTTCGTCGCCCGCCCGGCCAATTCGCCCGAGGCGCTGGAGGCCGCCACCGGCGTGCCTGCCGCCGAAGTGCGCGCCGCGGCACGTTTGTATGCGACCGGCGGCAATGCCGCCATTTACTACGGACTCGGCGTCACCGAGCATTCGCAGGGTTCGACAGCCGTGATCGCCATCGCCAATCTCGCGATGGCCACCGGCAATGTCGGACGCGAGGGTGTGGGCGTGAACCCGTTGCGCGGACAGAACAATGTGCAAGGCTCCTGCGACATGGGCAGCTTCCCGCACGAGTTGCCCGGTTACCGCCACGTGTCCGACAGCATCACGCGCGCGCTGTTTGAGGACGCCTGGAAGGTCAGCATCCAGTCCGAGCCCGGCTTGCGCATCCCCAATATGCTGGAAGCCGCGCTCGACGGTAGCTTCCTCGGACTCTACTGCCAGGGCGAAGATCCGGTGCAGTCCGATCCGAACACGCAACATGTGCAGGCGGCGTTCTCGGCTATGGAATTCGTGGTGGTGCAGGACCTTTTCCTCAACGAGACTGCCAAGTTCGCGCATGTCTTTCTGCCCGGCGCATCTTTCCTGGAAAAGGACGGCACCTTCACCAATGCCGAACGGCGCATCTCGCGCGTACGCAAGGTGATGCCGCCGCTGGCCGGCAAGGCCGACTGGGAAGTGACGATGGCGCTGTCCAATGCCCTGGGTTATCCGATGCACTACGATCACCCGTCGCAGATCATGGACGAGATCGCACGACTGACACCGACCTTCACCGGGGTGAGCTTCGACAAACTCGATCGCCTGGGCAGCCTGCAATGGCCGTGCAACGACGAAACTCCGGAAGGCACGCCTACCATGCACGTGGACAGTTTCGTGCGCGGCAAGGGTCGCTTCCTGATCACGCAGTACGTGCCGACCGACGAGAAGGTGACGCGCAAGTTCCCGCTGCTGCTGACGACCGGTCGCGTGCTCTCGCAGTACAACGTCGGCGCGCAGACGCGGCGCACCGAGAACGTGCGCTTCTATGAAGAGGACAGGCTTGAGGTCCATCCGCACGATGCAGAAGAACGCGGCATCTCCGATGGCGACTGGGTAGGTATCCAGTCGCGAGCTGGCGACACGGTGCTGCGCGCGACGGTGACCGAGCGCGTGCAACCCGGCGTGGTCTACACCACGTTCCACTTCCCCGAGTCCGGTGCCAATGTGATCACGACCGACAACTCCGACTGGGCCACCAACTGTCCCGAGTACAAGGTGACGGCGGTGGAACTGGTGCACGTCGACCAGCCGTCGGAATGGCAACTGCGGAATGCGCACGAAGACAAGGTACAGCGCCGCTTGCTGGCCGGCGCCACGGCAAAATGATCGTTCTGGATAAAATGCACTCGAATCTGCAACTGACGGTGCAACGTCCGGGGTATGCGCCGCAGCTCGACACCGTCGCCGAGGAAGTGCCGGTCGCTTTCGAATACAACGGCATCTCGCACACGGTGATGCTGGCCACGCCCGCCGACCTCGAGGATTTCGCACTCGGTTTCAGTTTGACCGAAGGCATCGTCGAACGGCGCAGCGAAGTGTTCGACATCGAGGTCGAGGAAGCGGAAGAAGGGATCACCCTGCATCTGGAGATCGCGGGCGGCGCCTTCGCCCGTCTCAAGGAGCGCCGCCGCAGCCTGGCCGGACGCACGGGTTGCGGCCTGTGCGGCGCGGAAAGCCTGACCCAGGTCATGCGCGACCTGCCGCCCGTCGCCGACGGTACGCCCTTCCCGCTCGCGGCACTGCATGAAGGCATGCACCGCTTGCCTACTTTGCAGGCCCTGCAGCAAACCACCGGCGCCGTGCATGCGGCCTGCCGCGTGACTGCCGATGGCGGCATCAGCCATGTGCGCGAGGATGTCGGCCGCCACAACGCGCTGGACAAGACGCTGGGTGCACTGGCCGCTGTCGATGCAGCCCCCGAGGGAGCGCTGATCATCACCAGCCGCGCCAGCTTCGAGATGGTGCAGAAGTCTGCCGCGATGGGCTATGGTGTCCTCGCCGCCGTTTCGGCGCCGACCGCCGCTGCGATACGCCTGGCAGACAGGCTCAATCTCACCCTGGTCGGCTTTTTGCGCGGCGCGAACTGCTCGATCTATACCCATGCGAAACGCCTTCAAGGAAGCACTACATGAACATCCCCAACCTGATCAAGATGGCCAACCAGATTGGCGCCTTCTTCGAAGCCATGCCCAACCATGAACAGGCGGTGAAGGACATCGCCGGCCACATCCAGAGAAGCTGGGACCCTCGCATGCGCGCGGCACTGCTCCAGCATATCGGCGAAGCCGGCGATGTGGAGCTGTCGCCCATGGTGCGGGAAGCTTTCGTGCTGGTAAAAAAGGCCGGCTGACGTTCTGACTTAACTGGTGCAATGGCCGTGAACGACATACAAGACACATTCGGCAGGAAAGTGAAATACCTGCGCCTGTCGGTGACAGACCGCTGCGATTTCCGCTGCACGTATTGCATGTCCGAAAAAATGGAGTTCCTACCGCGCAGCGAGATACTCTCGCTGGAAGAGTGCCTGCAAGTCGCCAAGACTTTCGTCGGCTTGGGGGTCGACAAGATCCGCCTCACTGGCGGCGAGCCGCTGACGCGTAAAGACCTGCCATGGCTGGCCTCGCGCATACGCGAGCTTGCCGGGTTGCGCGAATTGACCATCACCACCAACGGTTCGCAGCTGGCGAAGTTTGCGCAACCGTTGGTGCAGGCCGGCGTGGATCGCGTCAATATCAGCCTGGACAGCCTGGAGCCGGACACCTTCCACCGCATCACGAGGACCGGGAACCTACCGCAGGTGCTGGCGGGAATCGACGCGGCGATAGAGGCATGGGGACCGCGTCGCGTCAAACTGAATACCGTGCTGATCCGCGGCATCAATCATCTCCAGGCAAACGACCTGGTCCGGTTCGCGTTGGCGCGCGGCATAGACATCAGCTTCATCGAACAGATGCCGCTGGGCGAGACCGGCTATCACCATGCCGACTCGTACTACAGCAACGCCGAGATGCTGGAGCAGGTGAAGCAGCATTTCGAGGTTCTCCCGAGCCTGGAAAGCACGGGTGGTCCGGCGCGCTATTGGCGTCTATCCGGTCACGAATCGCGCATCGGCTTCATCTCTCCCCACTCCCACAACTTCTGCGCGGACTGCAACCGGATGCGCGTGACTGCACGCGGAGAATTGTTTCCCTGCCTGGGCAATGAAGGCATGGTGGATTTGCTGCCTGCGGTGCGTGCGAGCGACGAAGACAGCGTGCGTGATCTGATCGCCCAGGCCGCCGGGCTCAAACCCAAGGCTCATACCTTCGATCTGACCCAATCCGGGTCAAGTATCGTGCGCTTCATGTCGCGTACCGGCGGGTGACACCCGGTCTGTATCGGTATCCACCAGTCCTTTCGGGCAAGTCGCCATTGTGTGCATCAGCGCACAGAGCATATCCTGAGCAAGTGCGAATATCCTGCTTGTGGTACCGGCTAACAGGCCGTTCAGGCGCCGGTTCCGCCAGAGTATGAAATATCCGCAAGCACACATGCCAACAGGAGTTTATATGAGCGACAAGAGATTATTTGTGGAACGCCGCCCCGAGGGTGACTATGCAGTCAGGAAATCAAATTCGGAACGGGCCAGCGATGTTTTGCCCACGCAGGCTGAAGCGATCAAACGTGCCAAGGAACTGAATCCCGGCGCTTCGCCTGTGGTTGAGCGCGTTCGCAATACGCCGGGCGGAAAACCGGACCAGTGGCGCAAGGTATAGCATCGCCAGCTTGCATGCTGAAAAGACAGGCGCTGATCTGTTCTTCACATGCCGCGCAGTGAATTTGACTGGCTGATGTCGTTGACTTGAATGGATGCAGCCATGTTCGTTAGCTGTTGATCCGCCGGCAATAGCAGTAGACGAACTGCTGCACCTTGCCGGACGGCGTGTGATGTTCTTCTTTCTGGTGTTTCAGCAGGGTGAACGCGTCACCGAATTCGTCATGCAGTTGATCCGCACGGTAGCGCATCACCGGAAGACCGCTGCATTGCAGCGGACCGTCTTCGGCGAAAGTGGCGACGATGACATGCCCCCCGGGCTTGACCGCGTTGAACACCGTGCGCACGTAAGCATCGCGTTGTTGTGCTGTCGTCAGGAAGTGGAACACCGCGCGGTCATGCCAGACGTCGTAACGTTTGCCAGGCAGGTCGACTTCGGTGATGTCCGCCTCGATCCAGCGCACCATGCTTTCCTGCGCGCCCAGACGCCGGCGCGCCGCGTGCAGCGCGGCGGCGGAAAGATCGAGTACCGTCAGGTCGCGGTATCCCTCTGCCAGCAGGTCATCCACCAGCGTCGACGCACCACCCCCGACATCGATGATGCCGGCATCCTGGTCGGCGGCAGCGGCCTTGATCAGATCCAGCGATAGCTGCGCATGGGGCTGGAACCAGCTCACCTCGTCGGTGGCTTTGGTTGTATAGACGGCTTCCCAATGTTCTTTGCCGGGTTGCATAGCGACCTCCTGAATTTGGGGAGCCTCCAATAATCCAAATTATTGGAGGCTTCTTTTACATCACACCCAATCCTTGGGCACCAGATACTTGTCGTACAGCTCGGATTCCGGCGTGCCTTTTTCCGGGTGCCAGTCGTAGCGCCATTTCACCAACGGCGGCATGGACAGCAGGATGGATTCGGTGCGCCCGTTCGATTGCAGGCCGAAGATCGTGCCGCGATCGATGACCAGGTTGAACTCGACATAGCGGCCGCGGCGATAGAGCTGGAAATCGCGCTCGCGTTCGCCGTAGGGCGTGTCCTTGCGCTTTTCGAGCAGCGGCACATAGGCCGACAGGTAGTGGTCGCCGACGCTCTGCTGGATCGCGAAGCAGCTGTCGAAATCCGGTTCACTCAGGTCGTCGAAGAAGATGCCGCCAATGCCGCGCGGCTCACTGCGATGCTTGAGGTAAAAGTAATCGTCGCACCACTTCTTGAAGCGCGGATGCAGCGCGGGATCGAACGGCGCCAGCGAGTTCTTGCAGATCTGGTGGAAATGTTTCGCATCCTCCTCGAAACCGTAGTAAGGCGTGAGGTCCATGCCGCCGCCGAACCAGAACACTTTTTCGCCGTCTGGTTTGTGCGCCATGAACATGCGCACGTTGGCATGCGAAGTCGGTGCGTAGGGATTGCGCGGGTGCATCACCAACGACACTCCCATCGCCTCCCAGCTGCAGCCGGCCAGTTCGGGACGATGCGCCGTTGCGGAGGCAGGCATCTTGTCGCCCTGCACATGCGAGAACGCCACGCCGCCCCGCTCCAGCACGTTGCCCTCCTCGATGATGCAGCTGATGCCTTCGCCCTTGCCGATGCCGCCGCTGCCGCTGGCACGCTCCCATTTGTCGCGCAGGAACTTCTTGCCGTCCACTTGTTCCAGACGTTCGACGATGAGCTCCTGCAGTTCGAGCAGGTATTCTTTTACGGCGGCGGAATTGACGTTGCTCATGACCCTCTCCCTTGGTTCTGTTTTAGTTTCGGATGATTCTACCATCCATCCAGGTGCGTATCGTCGAAGGCCGCTTGCGCTTGCCCACCTTGCCGCGCAGCACCCAGACCTTCTTTCCGAACAGGCGCTGGCATTCCGCATAGGTCTTGACCGGGCGCCGTCCGCTCAGGTTGGCACTGGTTGAAACCAGAGCGCTACCCGCACTGCGACACAACTGCCTGGCCAGGGGGTGCGCGGTCAGACGCACCGCCAAAGTCTCATGCTCGCCGCGCAGCCAGCGCGGGCAGGAAGGCCGGACCGGCATCAGGTAGGTGATGGCCTGTGCACCATCGTGCTGCAGCTTGGCCTGTTCGGCAGGCGTGAGTGGCGCCAGATAGCGGGCCACCTGGCGATAGTGCGAAGCGATGAGGATCAGGCCCTTGCGTTGCGGGCGCTGCTTGAGTTTGAGAAGACGCAGCACCGCACGACGGTTATCCGGATCGCAGCCGAAGCCGTAGCAGGATTCGGTGGGATAAGCGATGAGGCCACCGCGTCTGAGGTGGGCGTTAAGTCGACGCGCCGGGACAGCGATATTTGGCAAGCACTTCTCTCCGAATTGAGCCCCTCCCCCCATCCCCTCTCCCGCCAGCGGGAGAGGGGTGCGCGGCAGCGCGGGAGAGGGAGAATTTATTTCCGGCCGATGGCGCGATAGCCGATATCCCGCCGCATCTGGCAGCCATCGAAGTGGATGGTGTCGGCGATGTCATACGCGTGTTTCTGCGCCATTTTCACCATATCCCCAAGTGCGACCACACACAGCACCCGCCCACCGCTGGTGACGACGTTGCCGTCTTGCATGGCCGTGCCGGCATGGAACACATGCGCATCTTCCAGCGTCTTCGGCAAGCCCGTGATGATGTCGCCCTTGCGTGGCGTGTCGGGATAGTTGGCCGCGGCCATCACCACGCCCAGCGCGGTGCGTCGATCCCACTCGGCTTCCACCTTGTCCAGCGTGCCGTTGATGGCATGCTCGACGATGGCGGAGAAATCGCTCTTCAAGCGCAACATGATGGGTTGCGTTTCGGGATCGCCCATGCGGCAGTTGAATTCCAGCACTTTGAGTCCGCCGTCCGGCGAGATCATCAGGCCCGCATACAGGAATCCGGTGTAGGTGATGCTTTCGCTTTCCATGCCGCGCACCACCGGCTGGATCACTTCGCGCAGCACCTTGGCATGGATCGTCGGCGTGACCACCGGCGCGGGAGAATAGGCACCCATGCCGCCGGTGTTCGGCCCTTGATCGTTGTCCAGCAGGCGCTTGTGGTCCTGGCTGGTCGCCATCGCCAGCACGTTCTTGCCGTCGACCATGACGATGAAGCTAGCCTCTTCGCCTTCCAGGAATTCTTCGATCACCACGCGCGCACCGGCGTCGCCGAGCTTGTTGTCGGATAGCATCATGTCGATGGCGTCGAACGCCTCGTCCTTGCTCATCGCCACCACCACGCCCTTGCCTGCGGCGAGGCCGTCCGCCTTGATGACGATGGGTGCGCCGTGCTTCTCGACGTAAGCCTTCGCCGCAGCGATGTCGCTGAAGGTCTCGAAGAATGCAGTGGGGATGTTGTGGCGCGTCATGAAGCGCTTGGCGAAATCCTTGGAGGATTCCAGTTGTGCTGCGGCCTTGGTCGGGCCGAATATCTTGAGCCCTGCCGCACGGAACGCATCCACGACACCGGCGGCAAGAGGCGCTTCGGGACCAACCACGGTGAGTTCGATGTTCTCGCGTTTAACGAACTCGATGAGGTCCGGTATCGAAGAAATCGCGACGTTTTCCACGCCTTCTTCCAGAGCCGTACCCGCGTTGCCGGGTGCGACATAGACCTTCTGCACCTTGGCTCCCTGCGCCAGACGCCAGGCCAAAGCGTGTTCGCGACCGCCGTTACCGATGACTAGAATTTTCATGCCGATGCTCTCTCAAGAAAGAGAAGGGGGAAGAGGGAAGGGAGAAGGGTAAAACCACAGCGCTTCCTGCGGCCTCTACCCTTCCCCCTTCTCCCTTATCCCTTCTCAAAGAATTTAGTGGCGGAAATGGCGGAAACCGGTGACCACCATCGCAATCCCGTGTTCATCTGCCGCAGCGATCACTTCCTCGTCGCGCATCGAACCACCGGGCTGGATGACCGCTTTCGCGCCCGCTGTCGCCAGCACGTCCAGACCATCGCGGAACGGGAAGAAAGCATCGGACGCGACGACTGAACCGGTCAGGCTCAGGCCTGCGTTCTGCGCCTTGATGCTGGCGATGCGTGTGGAATCCACGCGGCTCATCTGCCCCGCACCGACACCCAGCGTCTGGCCGTCCTTGCAGAATACGATGGCGTTGGACTTGACGTACTTCGCCACGCGCCACGCAAACAGCAGGTCAACCAATTGTTCCTTGGTGGGCTGCACCTTGGTGACGACCTTGAGCTGCGAGGCCTGCACGTTGAGCGCATCCGGCGTTTGCACCAGCAGGCCGCCGCTCACGCGTTTGAAGTCGAACTGGTTGTGCGCGTTGGAGAGCGGCACGCTGAGCACGCGCACGTTCTGTTTGGCGGCGGTGACCTTCAGCGCGGCTTCGGTGGCGCTCGGCGCGATGATGACTTCGACGAACTGGTTGGTGGTGATCTGCGTAGCGGTCTCGGCATCCAGCTCGCGGTTGAAGGCGATGATGCCGCCGAACGCGGAGGTCGTGTCGGTTGCGTAGGCCAGTTTGTAAGCGTTCAGCGCGGTGTCGGCGATCGCGACACCGCAGGGGTTGGCGTGCTTGACGATGACGCAGGCCGGTTCGTCGAAGGTCTTCACCAGTTCCCATGCCGCATCGGAATCGCCGATGTTGTTGTAGCTGAGTTCCTTGCCCTGCAACTGGGTGTAGCCGGCGATACCGCCGGGCAGGGTGATGAGGTCGCGGTAGAACGCGGCCTTCTGGTGCGGGTTCTCGCCGTAGCGCATCTCCTGCACTTTGGCGAAATTGAAATTGATCTGCGCCGGAAACTCGCTCTTGCTGCCATCGCTGTTGATGGCGGTGAGGTAGTTGCTGATCATGCTGTCGTAGGCGGCGGTGTGCGAGAACGCCTTCTTCGCCAGGTCGAATTTGGTGGCTGCAGAGACTTCACCCTGGTTGGTCTGCATCTCGGCCAGCACGTCGGCGTAGTCGGCCGGGTCGGTGACGATGGCGACATGCGCGTGATTCTTGGCGGCGGAGCGCACCATGGCCGGCCCGCCGATATCGATGTTCTCGATGGCGTCTTCGAGCATGCAGCCGGGCTTGGCGATGGTCGCCGCGAACGGGTACAGGTTCACCACCACCAGGTCGATGGTCGGAATATCGTGCTTCTTCAGCGTGGAGACATGTTCGGGCAGGTCGCGGCGCGCCAGGATGCCGGCATGCACTTTCGGTTGCAGTGTCTTCACACGCCCGTCCAGCATTTCCGGGAATCCGGTGTAGTCGGCCACTTCGGTGACCGGGACGCCGTTGTCGGCGAACAGCTTGGCGGTGCCCCCGGTGGACAAGATCTTGACGCCGAGCTGATGCAGTCCCTGGGCAAATTCGAGGACGCCGGACTTGTCCGACACGCTGATGAGTGCTTGTTTGATGGCCATCTGGATTCTTTCCTTAATTAGAGTATCTCTAAAAATTCAAGTTTCTAAGCTAGGCAAGGCGCGAACGAAAAATTGCGACGCAGCATATCGATGGAATATGTAAGGAGTAATTTTTTGTGAGTAACGCAGCATAGCGACGAAAATTGGATTTTTATTTGATTCGGTGGTCCTGCATCTTCTTGCGCAAGGTATTGCGATTGATGCCCAGCAATTCGGCGGCGCGCGTCTGGTTGCCGCCTGCATGGTGCAACACGGTCTCGATCAGCGGCTTTTCCGCGCAACAGATCACCATATCGTATATCCCGCAGGATGGTTCTTCGCCGTCGAGGTCCTTGAAATAGTCGTTCACCGCTTTGCGCACATGCCTGGCGATGTCGTTCTCGTTGATACTGCAATCTTCGGTCATGCTGCCCCCTTGTTATTCACTGCGCCGGCCCCGCATGCAAGCTGCTATGCAGCCTGGTGTCATGCTGCCAGCTCCCCTTCGTAAAGCAGTCTTTCGCTGCTTGCCTTTTGTTCCTCGAAGAAATCCGTCACTGCCCGCATCTGTTCGTCCACGCTCTCCAGCTGGTTCATGCGGTGTCGAAACACAGCCGAACCCGGCAACCCCTTCGTATACCAGGAGATGTGCTTGCGCGCCACGCGCAGCCCGGTATGCTCCCCGTAAAAACCATAGAGCTCATCGAGATGGCCGATCAGCACGGCCTGTATTTCGCCGACTTGCGGCGACAGCAGGTGCTCACCTGTCTGCAGGAAATGCTCGATCTCGCGGAACAGCCAGGGACGGCCTTGTGCGGCACGGCCGATCATCACCGCATCCGCTCCCGTGTGTTGCAGCACGAAGCGGGCCTTTTCGGGCGTGGTGATGTCGCCATTGGCGATGACCGGGATATCCACTTCGGCTTTGACGGCGCGGATGGTGTCGTATTCGGCATCGCCGGTATAGGCGCATGCCCGAGTCCTGCCATGAATGGCCAACGCGCGGATGCCGCTGGATTGGGCAATACGCGCGATATTGACCGCATTGCGGTTGGTCTTGTCCCAGCCGGTACGTATCTTCAAGGTAACCGGCACATCCACGGAGCCGACGACGGCTTCCAGAATCTCCGACACCAGCTTCTCGTTCTGCATCAGGGCGGAACCCGCCATGACGTTGCAGATCTTCTTCGCCGGACAGCCCATGTTGATGTCGATGATCTGCGCGCCGTGATCCACGTTGTAGCGCGCGGCCTGCGCCAGCATCTTGGGATCGGCACCAACGATCTGCACCGAAATCGGATCGACCTCGCCTTCATGGTTGGCGCGGCGCATGGTCTTTTCCGAGCCGTACAGCAGGGAATTGGAAGCCACCATCTCGGACACCGCCATGCCCGCGCCCATACGTTTGCAAAGCATACGGAACGGCCTGTCCGTGACGCCAGCCATGGGTGCGACAATGAGGTTGTTCTTGAGCTTGTAGCGTCCGATTTGCATGATGATTTCCAAAGGGGGCGGCGATTATAAATTAATCAACCTGCCCATGCTATGATGCTCAAAGATTTTTCTGCAGGATATGAAGTTTCGGCATGGAATTCGATATCGTTATCATCGGCGGTGGATTGGTAGGCGCAAGCCTTGCTGCCGCGCTCAAAAACAGCGGACTGCGACTGGCATTGATTGAAGGCCAGCCCTTGCCCGGGATCGATTCCGGGTGGGATAGCCGCATATACGCTTTCACCCCCGGCAATGTGGGCTTTCTCAAGGAATGCGGCGCCTGGCAGCGACTGGATATGTCGCGCGTGCAACAGGTGGAAGAAATGCGCGTGTTCGGCGATACCGGCTCCAGGCTGAATTTCAGCGCCTATGAGATCGGCGCACCGGAACTGGCCTTCATCATGGAAAGCCGATTGTTACAGCATGCCCTCTGGGAAGATTTGAGTAAACAGGACAACCTGACCCTGCTGCAGCCCGCTCAATGCGCAGAAATGTCGTTGCTGGAAGAGGCCGCTCTTCTGAAATTGAAGGATGGCCGCGAAATTCGCGCCAAGCTCATCGTCGGTGCGGATGGTCGAGATTCCTGGGCGCGCCATCAGGCCGTCATGCCGGAAGTCGCCACGCCTTATCATCAGCACGGAGTGGTCGCCAACTTCAGTATCGGCAAAGCACATCGCGGTATTGCATATCAGTGGTTCAAGCCGGAAAGTATCCTTGCGCTGCTGCCCTTGCCGGGCAAGCGCATCTCCATCGTCTGGTCGGTCAGCCCGGAGCGATCTGCAGAACTGTTGGCACTCACTCACGAGAATTTCTCCGCTCAGGTATCCGCGGCGTCGGACCATACGCTGGGCGAATTGCAAGTCATCACTCCGCCCGCCGCCTTCCCCCTGCGCGTACTGAATCTGGCCCACCTCACCAAGCCGCGACTGGTCCTGGTCGGCGATGCCGCGCATAATGTGCACCCCCTCTCGGGACAAGGCGTTAATCTCGGCCTGCGCGATGTCCGCGAGTTGGTGAAGGTATTGTCGCAACGCGGCGCTCTGGACTGCGGAGACCTGGGCCTGTTGCGCCGCTACGAGAAGGCACGCCAAGGTGACATCATGTCCATGCAACTCACCACGGATGCGCTGAAAAATCTGTTCGTCAATGCCAACCCGCTGCTGCGCACTCTGCGCAACGCCGGGCTCGCAGCGACCAACAAGTTCGTGCCGCTGAAGAAAATGCTGGTACGCCACGCCCTTAACTGATTTTTTGGAACCATGAACATGTTCAAGACTCTGGCTTTGCTGTTGCTATCCATTTCCCTGGCGCATGCTGCCGAAACCGACAAGACGGCCGCCGCCATCAAGGACACCCTGCAAAAGAACTATGAGCAGCTGATCGGCCCGGTCAACCAGGTCAACAAATCGCCCATCTCCGGCCTGTATGAAGTGATCACCGGGGACCACATCTTCTATACGGACAAGACCGCGCAGTACCTGATCGACGGCAGCATGTTCGACCTGAAAGCCCGGCGCAATCTGACCGAAGCGCGCGCGCGCGTCCTGTTCGCCGTGGACTTCAGCAAACTGCCGCCTGAACTCGCGGTAAAGAGAGTGAAAGGAAACGGCAGCCGCAAGATGGCCTATTTTGCCGATCCCAACTGCGGCTACTGCAAGAAGCTTGAGCATGAGCTGCAGAGCGTCAACGATGTCACGCTGTATCTGTTCCTTTATCCCATCTTCGACGGCTCTGCGGAGAAGGTCCAGAATATCTGGTGCAGCGCCGACAGGGCCAAGTCCTGGGAAGACCTGATGCTGAACGGGGTACAGCCTCCCACTGTGGCCAAGTGCGACACGCCCACCGACAAGGTCATGGCATTGGGCAGGCATCTCAAAGTGAACGGTACACCCGCCCTGATCTTCGCCAATGGCGTCGTCAATCCCGGCTATCTGCCCGCTGCCGAGCTGGAGAAAGCCCTGGATAGCAACAGCAAATGATCGTACGTCACCTGCCCCGATATCTTGCGTCGCTGTGTGTCGCTTTCTGGGTGGGCGGTACGTGGATGCTCGGCTACGTGGTCGTGCCTGCACTCTTCAGGATACTGCCCGATCGCCAGCTTGCGGGCATGCTGGCCGGCCAGTTGTTCACCTCGCTGGCTTACGTCGGCATCGCCTGCGCGCTGTATCTGCTCGCGTATCAGTTAAAGCAGTTCGGACGCACCGCATGGCGTCGAGCCTCTTTCCGCATTGTCGCCGCGATGTTGTCATTCGTCCTGATCGGACAGTTCGTCCTGCAGCCCGTCCTCGCAGGCCTCAAGGCGCGGGCATTACCCCTGGACGTGATGAGCAGCGTTCTCGCATCCCAGTTCACAACCTGGCACGCCGTCTCCGGCATTCTCTATCTGATCCAGAGTTTGCTCGGCATAGCACTGGTGCTTGTTTCAAGGAACGAGTGATCCTGTCGTCCGGCCGGCCATACCATTTGAATATTGACGCAGCTATCGTGCCCGCTTAGCTCGGGTGCAATTAAACGGGGAGCAGCATGCTAAAGAACCTGCATCGTGAGACTTATCCTGCCGGCGAGATCATCTTCAGGGAAGGCGATTCGGGAGATGGTGCATATATCATCGAGGAGGGGTGTGTCGAGGTCAGCGTCAGCAGTACGCAGCGCACGCGCATCAACAAAGGCGAGCTGTTCGGCGAGATCGCGCTGATCGACCAACAACCGCGCACTGCCACCGTGCGCGCCGTCGAACACACGGTACTCATTCCCATCCCGCGCAAACTCGTGAAAGAGCTGCTGGAAAAAACCGACCCGGTGGTACGCCATTTGCTGCTGACCATTCTTGAGCGCTATCGCTCCACGCGCAATCAACCGGTTTTCGATCCATCGCGTTCCACCATTTTCAAGCGCGATACGACCCGCGGTGTCGCCACGCAGCAGTTGCGGCTCGCGCACGACATCGCCGAGGCATTGCGCGAAGGACAGTTCGAAATGTTCTACCAGCCGATATGCGACCTCTCCAGCGGACGCATGGCCGGATTCGAGGCGCTGATCCGCTGGCACCATCCGGTCGACGGCCTGATCTCGCCGATGGATTTTTTGTGGGTGGCCGAACAGACCGGACAGATACGGGAGATCGGATTGTGGACGCTGGAGCAAGCCTGCCTCGATTGGCCCTCTTTGCGCCAGCGCATCAATCGTCATACTCCCTTCGTCAGCGTCAACCTGTCTCCCTCGCAACTGACCGGGGACGGGTTCGTGGACGAGGTGAAGGCCGTCATCGACAGGCACCGGATGCCGGCATCGGAGCTCAAGCTGGAATTGACCGAAACCGTCATCATCAACAATCCCGAACTCGCACTGCAGCTCCTCGGCAGACTCACCGAATCCGGCAGCACCCTCGCACTGGATGACTTCGGTACCGGGCATTCCGGCCTGGATGCCCTGCACCGCTATCCCATCGGCACCATGAAAATCGACCGCGCCTTCGTCAGCCAGATGCTCTCCTCGCCGCAAAGCGCGAAAATCGTCCAGTCCTCGATCGAACTGGCGCACTCGCTCAAGATGGATGTGGTTGCGGAAGGCATAGAAAACGAAGAAGAGCGCCTCGCCCTGCTGGAACTCGGTTGCGACTATGGTCAAGGATGGCTGTTCGGAAAACCGGCTTCGGTGAAACTCATCTAGCGCCGCCGGCGCACGTCGTTTCCGGTTCCGGCCTCAGTTCAGCGTCGGCTCTCCGCCTCTGGGAAACAGCACCCACATCTTCCCTGACTGTTTCATGCTCCCGGCGCGCACCGCCGCAATTTCGCCAAATCCCCAGAAAAAGTCCGCCCGCACCGCACCTTTGATCGCGCCGCCCGTGTCCTGCGCGAACATCAGCCGGTTGAGCGGTTCCTGGCTGTTGGGTTGCGTGGTCGCAAGGAAAACAGGCATGCCAAGCGGAATGGTGCGCGGATCGACGGCGATGCTGTATTCGTTGGTAAGCGGCACGCCCAACGCGCCGAGCGGGGCGGAAAGCGTGTCCGGCAGTTCGCGGAAGAAGACATAACTCGGATTCTGCCCCAGCAGCGTGAACAGCCTTTCCGGGTTCTTCTCCGCCCAGTTCTTGATGCCTTGCATGGATGCTTCTTCCGGTTTCAGCTCGCCCATCTCGATGAGTTTTTTGCCGATGGAGGCATAGTTATGCCCATTCTGTTCTGCATAACCAATCTTCACGCGCTTGCCGTCTTCCAGTTCGATACGGCCGGAACCCTGTATCTGCAGGAAAAAGAGTTCGACGGGGTTTTCCACCCAGAAAAGTTCGTGCCCCTTCAGTGCCGGGTCCAGCCCCGCATCGATCTCGGCCCGGTTGAAATAAGGTACGACGCGCTTGCCGACCAGGCGTCCCCGCACGTGCTGGCCCCTGAACTGCGGAAACAGATCGCCCATGTCCACATCGAGCATGTCATCCGGCGGCCCGTAGATCGGGTAGGCAAAACGTTTGCTGCGCGTGCGGCTGCCCTTCAACAACGGTTCGTAATAGCCGGTGATGAGCCCGGTGTCGGTGCCATCCGGATTGAATACCTGGTAAGGCGTGAACCAGGTTTCGTAAAAGGCCCGCTGTGCCGCCACATCGTCGCTGCCCACTTTCGCGGCCGCGGCACAAATGGGCAACCACACCGGCTTGAATCTGAGCGCACGGCAACTTTGCTGCATGGCGGGCCAAGACGAGGACAAGTCCTGTGTGAGCCAACCGGGCAACATCTCCCACTTGCTCACCATGAATTCAGGCGAAATTTTTCCGACCTGGGGAGGCGCTACGACTGGAGGTTGGGGTGGCGGCAGGGTCTTGCACGAAGCCAGTAGTACACTCAATATCAGTACCAGCCGAACAGATTTGCTCTTTAACATTTTTCCTTAATGCAATACACGCGGCACGCTCAGCACGAATTGCGGGATAGGCACGGAGAATTCACCGCCGTCCACCACCTGCATCTGGTAACTGCCGGACATGGTGCCGACTTGCGTCGCCAACACCGTACCGCTGGTGTATTCAAAACTCTGGCCCGGCCTGATGACGGGTTGCTCACCCACCACGCCCTTGCCCCTCACTTCCTGCACGTGGTTGTTGGCATCGTTGATGATCCAGTGGCGGCTCAGCAATTGCACCGCGTGATCGCCTTCGTTGGCCAATGTGATGGTGTACGCGAAAACGTGGCGGTTATCGGCTTCGTCGGACTGGTCGGCAAGGTAGCGAACTTGCACGGAAATCTTGATGCGATAGTGTGAGGGATCTTCCATTGCCGCATTTCACCGTATTTTGACCAAAGTGACAAGCGGCGTCTTACTTTCCGGTTCCTGCTGCCTAGCCGCGCAGCATCTCCAGCCCCTTCAGGATGTTCTTGGCAAATCTGGAAGTGTGGACTTTTTCGGGCGCCTCGACTTTATGCGCCTGAACCAGTTGCGGGGTCTGCTGATATAGCAGGAAACGTTGCAACGCAGCATGCACCTGCGCTTTCAAGGTCGCAAGGTTGATCGGCTTGTGAAGGATGCGGAACACCTGGGCCTGATTGATGAGTTCGATCGCCAGGTCGGCATCCTTGGCATTGGTTGCAATGATGGAAAGAATCTGCGGGTATTTCTGTTTCAGCAGCTTGAGCATCACGGTCAACTCTTCCAGCCTTGACTCCACATCGGCGATCACGACAGCGATCTCGTGTTTATTCAGCATGCCCAATGCCGACTCCGTATTTTCGGCATAATGCACCGGGCACAGGTCGCCGATGAGTTCCCTGACGACATTGAAGATTTCCTTGTCGATGTCGATCACCAGAATTCCTGCTTTGATTTTGTTCGGCAGTGCCACCGCCGCCGCCTTGGTGTCTGCAAGCTCCAGGCCGATCGTGGAGGCCTCGGCCACCACCGACTGCAATGCCTGGTTGTCCCATGGCTTGCTGATGAACCGGTACACTTCTCCGTCGTTGACCGAACCCACGATGGCGGCCAGATCCGAATAGCCCGTCAACAGAATACGCACGCTGCGCGGAGAAATTTCGCGCGATCGTCTCAGAAGCTCGACTCCCAGCATGATGGGCATACGCTGATCGCTGATGATGACATGCATATGGTACCGGGTGATGAAATCGAGCGCCTTGTTGCCGTCCGTGGTGGTGAAAACGTGATAGCGCTGCCTGAAGATCGATTTCAGCGCGGCAAGGATGCGTTCGTCGTCGTCGATGATCAGCAGGCGGGCCTGTTTGATCCCCGTATTGATCTGTATGGACCTGTCCTCTTCCGTTTTCGTCAGCGTACTTTCGATGCTTTCCTCGAGCATATCCCTCTGCAGCATGCGTGCCGCGTCCAGCAACTTGGCTGCGTCGGGCAGGGAGGCCGTTGCCCTGCGGTCGACAAGGCCAAGCGAAAGGCTGACCGCCCTCTTCAGGGCGTCTGAAAACTCGCTTGCCAACTGATATCGCTCGGCAGGGTCTTTTGCCATCGCCTTGAGCAAGACCTTGTCGATCTCGGGTGAAAGCTGGGGATTCAGCGAGGACGGCTTCTCCGGTGTCTCATACTGCACCTTCTGTATGAGTGTCGCCACATTCCCGAAAAACGGTTGCCTGCCCGTGAAAAGTTCGTAGGCAATCACGCCGATCGAATACAGGTCGGTTACCCCGCTGATTTCGCCCCCGGCAAACTGCTCTGGCGCCATATACGGGGTGCCGATCAAATCATCGACTTTCGTTATTGTCGGGGTTTCAATACGGGCGATCCCGAAAAAGTTGATCTTGATGCGTCCGTCATTATTAATAAGGATGTTCGCCAGTTTCATGTCACGATGCACCACCCCCTGGGTATGCGCGTAACCGATCCCGTCCAGCGCCTGGGTGATGATCTGACCGACTTCCCACAGACCGTATTTTTCGTTGCCCTCCAGATACTTCGCCAGCGCCTTGCCATGCACCAGTTCCATGACAATGAAAGCGGACTGATCGTCTTCATAAAAGTCATAGATCTGGACAATCCGCGGATGGACCAACCGGCCGACTGCCTGTGCTTTCTGGCGAAAACGGTTGAGCAGGCTCTCCCTTTCGCCGACCGGATAAGCTGTCTTGTCGATTCCCTTGATGGCCACTTCCCGCTTGATGGCCGGATCCCAGCCTTTATAGACGACGCCCATGCTGCCCACGCCGAGTTCGCCCTGGATTTCGTATTTGCCGATTTTCTTGACTGGTGCATTCATGGACTAGCTCTCCAAAACAGCTTCAGCAGTGGGTGTAAGCGGAAGCCACACCTTGAATTTTGTACCATGACCGGGGCTGGATTCAACGCTGATCTTTCCGCCGTGCTCCTGGATTATCTTGTAGGAAATGGACAAACCCAAGCCCGTGCCCTTGCCGATCTCCTTGGTCGTGAAAAATGGATCGAAGATCCTGGACATAACTTCGGGCGGAATGCCTGACCCGTCATCCTCAACATCCACTGCCACTCCCTCGCCTTCTGTGCGCGATGTCAGCGTGATGGTTCCCCGCTCTTCCGGCATCGCCTGCACGGCGTTTGTGATGAGGTTCAGGAAGACCTGATTGATCTGGGAAGGCGCGCAGGTGATTTCAGGAATGTCACCGAAATGCTTGTTCACGGTAACCGATTTGAGCAGGTGTTTTGCCAGCAACAGCGTATTGCTCAAACTCTCGTTCAGATTTGCGTGGGCAACCTTGCTGCGATCGAGCCGGCTGAAATTCTTCAGGTTGCCCACAATCTCGGACACCTGCCCGGTACCGAACAGCCCATCCTTGACCAGCGAACCCAGCTCCTGAATGACATGTTGCTGTTTGAGCATACCGAGATGCTCTGCCGCTTTCTGGAATTCACGGGACAACCCTTCCGGGTCGTTTCCGGCCTCCAGAAGTTCCAGCAATTTGTCGCAGTGATTCAGAGTGCTGCCGATAGCGGGCAGCTGTTCCGAAACCTGGCCCAAGCTGTTTTTCACATAGGCCAGCGGTGTGTTGATCTCATGCGCAACCCCGGCCACCATCTGTCCCAGCGAAGACATCTTTTCGGACTGGATCAACTGCAATTCCGATTCCTTGAGGTGTTTCAAGGCGGCCGACAATTCGCGGGTTCGCTCATCGACCCTGTGCTCCAGGGTCTGGTTGGCCGTTCTCAGTTTGACCCCGGAATACATCAGCAGGATCAGCAGGGCCGATGCGTAATAAACCAGATATACGCGATAGCGCTCTTTTTCCTGGAGCATTTGCTCCAGTTCGTTGTTGAAAGACAACGTCAGGTTGATCAGGCGTGGCCCGGTGCTCAGCCTCTCAAGCTGTGCAAACTGGTCCAGCTCGACCGGCACGTTTTCCAGCAGGGTCTGCACGGATTTCTCTATCCTGCTCCGCTCCTCGTCTGTCATCTGCAGCGAGCCCAGTTGAGCAACCGTGTCCTGCAAGCTGGCCCGCTGGCCCGGCGTCCCATGCAAAAAATATTGCGGGGCAACCTCGTTCAGCTGACTCAACGCCAGCGTGCGATCCGGCGACGACTTTCTTCCCTGGATTTGAGAATTGATTTCTGTCGCTGTCTTGACCAGTTCCTGAAGTACAGCCTTATTGCTCCGGTTTTCGGCGATGAATTTCTGGACCAGGTCAGCCTTGAGTTGTATGGCATTCCTGAGTTCGGGCAATCCGGTCCTGAGCACTTTACTTGAGGTCAGCCCTGCAAACCGGGTAATGTCGCGAAGCGCCTTATCGCCGGAATCGGCCCTGACAAACGGCGCTTCGCGAGAAGAAAGATCGATACGCGCGCGCTGGACTTCAGTGTCCCAGCGGCTGTCGATATCCTTCACCTGGTTCAACAGGCCCATCACTTCGTTCTGCTCGCTCAAGTCGACTGCCTGCGTTTTGTCGTAGAGAAACCAAAGGGCACCCAACATGATCAAGACGACGAGTCCCATCAAAATATTCTGTTCCAACTCGGACCTGGTCATTTCAATCATGTTATTTTTTTTGGATATTCTTGATTTGATCTTATACAAACCGCAATTCAATTTACGCCTGTGCCCCAGGCACAATAAAACCGCTCCCCCATATTTTCTGGAAGCAGGTGCAAGCCTCGGTTTGTCCCCTTTATACGGAAAAATACCAGTCAGGAACCCGCACATTCAAGACCATTCCGGCGATCCGGTTCCCCTTTGACGACCATCTTATACCCAATGGCTGGTTAATCACATATCCCATGATACCTATATAAGAGCCTAGTACTTAACGAGAATTAAACCTTTTAATTGTCATGGTTTTTTCTTTTCGATCGATGGCAATCTGCCCTTTGCGATACAACTTCATAACAGATTCGGAATTTCGAAATACTCTGCTGCCCAATGGCAAACACGCAGGCGGGAAATTGAACTCACTATTCCGTAGAAAATTGCCGAGCTCATTGCCGATACAAGGTGTCCGATATGACCGGAACAGTTTCGGGTAAAATGACCGTCTCGAATTCAAATCATCCTGAGGACTTACCATGTATCAGATCGCACCCAGTATCCTTTCCGCCAATTTCGCCAGGCTAGGCGAGGAGGTTGACAACGTGCTCGCCTCCGGCGCGGACATCGTGCACTTCGACGTGATGGACAACCATTACGTGCCCAACCTGACCATCGGTCCGCTGGTATGCGAAGCGTTGCGCAAACATGGCGTGACCGCACCGATCGACGTGCACTTGATGGTCAAGCCGGTGGATCGCATCATCCCCGACTTCGCCAAGGCCGGTGCGACCTACATCACCTTCCATCCTGAAGCTTCGGAGCACATCGACCGCACCATCGGCCTGATCAAGGAAAGCGGCTGCAAGGCCGGGCTGGTATTCAACCCCGCCACCCCGCTGGACGTGCTGGAATACACGCTGCCCAAGCTCGACATGGTATTGCTGATGTCGGTCAACCCCGGCTTCGGCGGCCAGAAGTTCATTCCCTACGTGCTGGACAAGGCTCGCGCGGTGCGCAAGTTGATAGCTGCTGGAAATCATAATTGCCGCCTGGAGATCGACGGCGGCGTCGGCCCTGCCAACATCAGGGAAGTGGCGGAGGCGGGCGTGGACACTTTCGTGGCCGGCTCGGCCGTTTTCGGCAAACGCAACGAACAGGACAAGAACCGCTACGACACCATCATCGGCGAACTGCGCGCCGAGCTGGCGAAAGCAAAGAAATAATGGGTTTCAATAATTTCCCCCTGCCCATCTCGGCCATCGTCATCGATCTCGACGGAACGCTTTTACATACCGCACCGGAACTGGCAGAAGCAGCCAATCGAATGCTGCGCGACATGGGACGTCCGCCCGTGTCGCAGGACCTGCTGATGAGCTATATCGGCAACGGCATCTCGTGGCTGGTGAAGCGTGCGCTGACCGGCGACATGCATGCCGAGCCGGATGCCGCGCTGTTCGATAAGGCCATGCCGGTCTTCGAGAAGCATTACACCGATCTGCTGCTGCAAAGCAAACCCTTCGCCGGCGTGGTGCAAGGACTGGATGCGATGAAGGCGGCCGGCTTCAGGCTGGGCTGCGTCACCAACAAGCTGGCGCGCTACACCGAACCGCTGCTGAAAGGGATCGGCCTGTCGCATTACTTCGACATCGTGCTGTCCGGCGATACGCTGCCGGAGAAGAAGCCTCACCCGATGCCGTTGCTGCACAGCGCCAAGTTCTTCGGCGTGCCCGTCGAGCACTTGCTGCTGATCGGCGATTCATTGAACGATGCCTTGGCTGCACGCGCTGCAGGCTGCCCGGTCTTCTGCGTGCCGTATGGTTATAATCACGGCGAGCCGGTAGATGGATTGGACCTGGATGCAGTGATCGCCGATCTGCCCGGCACATTGAAACTGATCGAACGCGCTTGACCGATGACACATAACGACCTCTCCGCGAAGACGACTGTTTGGCGATGGTGACTCCGCATCATCGGATGCTGCGCCCACCCATCGTCATCGAAATCCTTTAGAGAGGTTCCCATGTTGTCCCCTGTTACCGAACAAGAATTCCACGCACTCGCCAGGCAAGGCTACAACCGCATTCCGCTGGTTGCGGAAACCTTCGCCGACCTCGATACCCCGCTGTCGCTGTATCTCAAGCTTGCCAACCGTCCTTTTTCTTATCTGCTGGAGTCGGTGCAGGGCGGCGAGCGCTTCGGACGCTACTCCTTCATCGGCCTGCCTGCCGACACGCGTATCACCGTGCGCGGCAAACGGGTCACGCTGACCACCCCCGCCGGCGAGACCACTCAGGAAGTCGCCGATCCGCTCGCCTATATCGAGGAATACCGGGCGCGCTTCAAGGTCGCGCCGCTGTCCGGCCTGCCGCGCTTCACCGGCGGCCTGGCCGGCTACTTCGGCTACGACACGGTACGCTATATCGAGCACAAGCTGGCCGGCACGCAAAAGCCGGACGTGCTCGGCACACCCGACATCCTGCTGATGCTCACCGAGCAGCTCGCGGTGATCGACAACCTTTCCGGCAAGCTGATCTTTATCGTGTACGCCGACCCGGCGCATGCTGATGCCTACCGAAATGCGCTGCAACGCCTGGACGAATTGCAGCGCGCCCTGCGCCAGCCGGTGCAGATCCCCGACGCGCCGCAGATGCGCCGCTACGAGGCGAAGTCCGAGTTCGGCGAGGCGGCATTCAAGGCCGCAGTGGAAAGATCCAAGCGCTACATCTTCGACGGCGACATCATGCAGGTGGTGCTGTCGCAACGCATGTCGCAGCACTTTCCGGCTTCGCCGTTGTCTTTGTATCGGGCGCTGCGCAGCATCAACCCGTCGCCTTACATGTTCTACTACGACATGGGCGACCACCATGTGGTCGGTTCCTCGCCGGAGATCCTGGCACGCCTCGAAGGCGACACCGTCACCGTGCGTCCCATCGCCGGCACGCGACCGCGCGGCAAGACGCCGCAGAAGGATGCCGAACTGGCGGAAGAGCTGCTGGCCGACCCGAAGGAACTGGCCGAACATCTGATGCTGATTGACCTCGGCCGCAACGACATCGGTCGCGTGGCGCAGAACGGCACGGTCAAGCTCACCGACAAGATGGTGATCGAGCGTTATTCGCACGTGATGCACATCGTCTCCAACGTCGAGGCAAAACTCAAGCAGGGCCTGGGCGCGATGGACGTGCTCAAGGCCACCTTCCCCGCCGGCACCGTATCCGGCGCCGCCAAGGTGCGCGCGATGGAGATCATCGACGAGTTGGAGCCCAGCAAGCGCGGCATCTATGCGGGGGCGGTCGGCTATCTCGCATTCAACGGCGACATGGATGTCGCCATCGCACTGCGCACCGCCGTGGTGAAGGACGACACGCTCTACGTGCAGGCAGGGGCAGGCATCGTCGCCGACTCCGTGCCCGACAGCGAGTGGCTGGAGACGCAGAACAAGGCACGCGCGGTGCTGCGCGCGGCCGAGATGGTGCTGGACGGGCTCGATGCCCGGACGCACCGCTAGGGAGAAGCAGACATGTTACTGATGATCGACAACTACGACTCCTTCACCTATAACCTGGTGCAGTATTTCGCCGAGCTCGGCGCGGACGTGCTGGTCTACCGCAACGACGAGATCACGGTGGAGCAGATCGAGAAATTGAACCCGCAACACCTGGTCGTGTCGCCGGGCCCGTGCACGCCGAACGAAGCGGGCATCTCGGTCGCCGCAATCAAACATTTTGCAGGCAAGATCCCGCTGCTCGGCGTGTGCCTCGGCCACCAGAGCATAGGCCAGGCCTTCGGCGGCAGGATCATCCACGCGAAGACGCTGATGCATGGCAAGACCTCGCTGATCCGCCATAACGGCAACAGCGTGTTCACCGGATTGCCCAACCCGTTCACCGCGACACGCTACCATTCGCTGGTGATCGAGCGTGAGACCCTTCCGGACTGCCTGGAGATCACCGCCTGGACCGACGACGGCGAGATCATGGGCGTGCGCCACAAGACGCTGGCGGTGCACGGCGTGCAGTTCCATCCCGAGTCCATCCTGACCGAGCACGGGCATGACATGCTGAGGAATTTTCTGGAAGGGAAGCGATAGCCATGATCACTCCACAACAAGCGCTGGTACGCCTGATCGAGCAGCGCGAGATCTTTTACGACGAGATGCTGTCGCTGATGCGGCAGATCATGGGCGGCGAAGTCTCGCCGGTGCAGATCGCCGGCATCCTGATCGGCTTGCGCGTCAAGAAGGAGACCATAGGCGAGATCTCCGCCGCCGCGTTCGTGATGCGCGAGTTTGCCACCCAGGTTCCGGTCACGCAGCGCGAGCACCTGGTGGACACCTGCGGCACCGGCGGCGATGCCGCACACACGTTCAACATCTCGACGGCCAGCGCATTCGTCGCGGCAGCGGCAGGCGCACGGGTCGCCAAGCACGGCGGACGTTCGGTGTCTTCCACCTGCGGCTCAGCGGACGTGCTGGAGGCGCTGGGCGTCAACCTCAACCTGACGCCGGAACAGGTGGGACGCAGCATCGACCAGATCGGCATCGGCTTCATGTTCGCACCCAATTTCCACGGCGCGATGAAACATGCAGCGCCGGTGCGCAGGGAACTGGGCGTGCGCACGCTGTTCAACGTCCTCGGCCCGCTGACCAACCCCGCCGGCGCGGACAACCAGGTGCTGGGCGTGTTCCATCCCGACCTCGTCGGCATCCAGGCGCGCGTGCTGCAGCGCCTGGGCAGCCGTCATGTGCTGGTGGTGAACGGCGCGGATGGCCTGGACGAGATCACGATCAGCGGGCCGACGTCCGTCGCGGAACTGAAGGACGGCCAGGTAAACGAATATACCGTCACGCCGGAATCGTTCGGCCTGAGGTCGGCGCCGCTGGACGATATTCGCGTCAGCGATATCGACCAGGCCAAGGCCATGTTGCTGGGCGTGCTGGACAACCGGCCGGGCGCGGCGCGCGACATCGTCCTGCTCAACGCCGGGGCCGCGATCTACGCAGCCGGCCTGAGCGTCACGCTGGCAGAGGGCGTGAAGCAGGCGGCCGGGGCGATCGCCTCCGGTGCAGCCAAGACCAAGCTGGCGCAGCTGATCCAGGTCAGCCACAGCTAATCGTTCCACCGCATACGTGGTTTCCATCCAGCATCAGTTTCCTCCGCTCGCCGGACAGGACAGCGCCGACATCCAGGACTGGCTGAGCGCGTTGTCCGAGGTCTTTGCGCCCGCCGAGATGGAGGTGATCCGCCGCGCGTGCGAGTTCGCAGCGCCGCTGTATCACGACAAGCATGAGATCACCGGCACGCCGCTGTTGCAGCATGCGCTCGGCTCGGCCTCCATCCTGATCGGTCTGCACATGGATCACGAGACCATCGCGGCAGCCGCGCTGCACGCCGTACCCGAGTATCTCGACGACTGGACCAAAGTCCTGGGCGAGCGTTTCGGGCGCAATATCACCGTGCTGGTCGAAGGTATCTCCCGGATGGAACATATCCGCCAGTTCAGCGAGATACGCAACCCGAACGCGAAGGACAAGGACGATACCGCCGAGCAGATCGAAAGCCTGCGCAAGATGCTATTGGCGATGGTGGAAGACATCCGCGTGGTGCTCATCAAGCTGGCGGAGCGCACCCAGACGCTGCGCAACCTTTCCGGCGCGACGCCCGAACAGCAGAAGCAGATCGCGCAGGAGACCCAAAGCATCTTCGCGCCGCTGGCGAACCGGCTTGGCGTATGGCAGATCAAATGGGAACTGGAAGACCTGTCGACGCGCTACCTGGAGCCCGCGCTCTACAAGCAGGTCGCCAAACTGCTCGACGAGCGGCGCGTGGACCGGGAACGCTACATCGCCGATGTCATCGGGCGGTTGCAGCAGGCACTGGCGCGGGCCGACATCAAGGCCGAAGTGAGCGGACGCCCGAAGCACATCTACAGCATCATCAACAAGATGAAGCGCAAGCATCTCGATTTCGACCAGCTGTACGATGTGCGCGCAGTGCGGGTATTGGTGGACGACCTTGAGCAATGCTACGCGGCGCTCTCCATCGTGCACGAACTGTGGCAGCCGATCCAGAGCGAATTCGACGATTACATCGCCCGTCCCAAACCCAACGGCTATCGCTCGCTGCACACGGCCGTGCTCGGCCCCCGCAACCTCTCGGTCGAGGTGCAGATACGCACCCGGCAGATGCATCACGATTCCGAACTCGGCGTGGCCGCGCACTGGCGCTACAAGGAAAACAGGAAATCCGAGAGCGGAGTGGACGAGAAGATATCCTGGCTGCGCCAGATCCTGGCATGGAAGGAAGAGTTGGCCGACAGCGGAGAGCTGCAGGCCCAATTCAAGAACGAGCTGCTGCAAGACCGCGTGTATGTGCTGACGCCGCAAGGCAAGGTGATCGACCTGCCGAAAGGTGCGACGCCGGTGGATTTCGCCTATGTGGTGCACACCGATCTCGGCCACCGCACGCGCGGCGCCAAGATCGACGGCAGCATCGTGCCGCTCAACACCAAATTGCAGACAGGCCAGCGCGTGGAGATCCTCGCCGCCAAGCAGGGCGGGCCCAGCCGCGACTGGCTCAGTCCGAGGCTCGGCTTCCTGCAGAGTGCGCGGTCGCGCGCCAAGGTGCGCCACTGGTTCTCCGAACAGAACATCGACGACAGCGTCGCACAGGGGCGCACCCTGCTCGACCGTGAGCTGCACCGCGTCGGCGTGACCGACATCAACCAGGAGAAGCTCGCGCAGAAACTGCGTTTCAACAAGCTGGACGAGCTGCTCGCCGCCTTGGGCCGCGGCGACATCACGCCGCGCCGCGTCAGCCTTGCCATCGCTCAGGACACGCCACCGGTGCCGCGCAGCACTGCCAGCCAGGCACTGCCGACGGCGAGTGGGAACGTGCTGATCGAAGGCGTGGGCAACCTGATGATCCGCACCGCCCGATGCTGCCATCCGGTCAAGCCGGACGCCATCATCGGTTACGTCACACGCGACCGCGGCATCACCATCCACCGCCGCGATTGCCCGTTCATGCAGCGGGTGCCGGAAGAACGCGAGGACAGGTTGCTGGAAGCACGCTGGGCAACGTGAAAGGCTGAGGAGGCGCTGACTTATTTGGTGATGAGCGGCTCAAATCGCCCCATAGTCGGCCACCAAGAAAATTTCATTAGGGGCACACTTCTCGGCCGCAGCAGTCATTTATAACTAAAGGGTGTTACTTCCGCTTTTGACACAAAACCGTCGTTCAAATATGTTCTGCCTAACGCCTGATCTTCGATGCGAATGGTCGTAGGCGATCAGCTTCCGTAGGCAACAAGCGTCTGCTTCTTGGGTGTATCGAACAAGTTGTGTCCAGTTAATTTACAACTTAGCTACGTGCATGAACAGCATCAGCAGCCAGTGCATTCCAACGCAGTGAACGCGAACGCCAATGCTCGCCGATGCTCTGTGTAAAATCGGGGTGAACCAACTTGGCGCGGGCAATCAACCAGTCTTTGTCTTCATATCTGAGATAGATGCCCTCGCACCCTCCCTCGCGATAGGCGCTTGGTGTCGTTGCAATCATCTGCTTGAGCGCACTCAGCCGGTAATGTCCCATTCCTATCTGATGAACGGAGCGCAAGCCAAGCTGGGATGCCAACGCATTACGCCGGGTAGTACTCCAGAAGCGCCGAGCATTTCGATCATATACATCGAATACCAAAAAATAATCTGGCAAGCCGGGATACTCCAAACTATGCACGGCGGCGGCCCATTCACCGAACAACATCAGGGATTCGCCCAGCTTTTCGAATAGGACTTCTTCGTGAATCGCCAGCCATTCATTCAGGCGAGTAAACTGACCTGTAAAGGGGTGTGAAAGGTACTGTCCACGGTTTTGCGCCCTGACTTCGCCACTTCCCACTGAAAATCCCAGATTGGCACCATCGACTTTTTCTTCGAGTATTACGGCGTGCGTCAAAAATGCTTCAGCCTCGAATGCGGTCAGTACCTTGTCATCGCGCGGCGTACCGTCTCCGAGCCAGGCAACATGGGGGGTGTGCGGAAATCTAAAGAACTCGCTCATGCCCCGAACTTGTTCTCATGAAATCGTTGAATATCAGCTTTGCACAGGAAGTCCACTTCGATCCCGTTTCGCTGAAGTGCTGGAGCCCAATCCAACCATTTTGAATCTGCCGCTTGGGCGATATGTGGCTTATCCGGGTGCGCACCAGAAACAGCAACGAATTTTCGATCAGGGGCATCAAAGTTTGCCAACTCTGCGTCATCAGGAAACGACTCAAAAACGCGCTCGTCGTGTTCCAGCAAAGACACCTGATCCACCCACTTTGCATTACATCGGTTGTTCAGCGCCCATTTGACGAAGGCATCACCTGGCCGGTTGCCATTCTTGGGCTGGGTCTTGTTCTGATACTCAAGAAGAATCAGAAAACCATCATCGAGCGCCAATCGACCATTTTTCATGACGCTTGCCAAAATCAAGGCGCAGTTTTTAACACACTCTGGCGAAATATCCTGATGCTGGCCATTTGCCACCAGAACAACATTGGTATCGACTACCGTAACGCTCATTTGGTTTTTTCCCGCTGCTGCATATCCATGGCAGCAACCGTACGTGCGGTTAGATCGGCCATTTCATCACCAAAGAAATTTTCCGGCCAGTTCTTAATATCACCGTACAAATTAACTTCCAGTGGCTCCAGCTCAGTTGCACTACCAGCCCGCTTGCAGAAATAGATGGCGACATCGTCTGGAGTGAGGTCGCCTTCCGCGATACGTCGTTGTAGGCGGTTTAGAAAGTGCTCGGAATGGCTCTCTACAATCAACTGTACGTTGCGTGCCTTGCCGTTCTCGCGCGAATGGATCGCGGAAATGAACACGTCGGCCAGTTCCGCCTGCACCTGCGGATGTAAGTGAATTTCCGGCTGCTCCATCCAGATGGTGGAATTCGGTGGGCAGTAGAAAGCCTGAACCAGTACAGGCAAGACTTGCGAAACGCCGAAGCCAACGTCGGTGATTTTAACCTCCGGCGCCTTGGCATGGGTTTTCACCAGAACCTCATACTCCTTTCGCCCTTCGGCCACTGGCTTCACGACAAAGCTGTGGATCACGCCTAAATCCTTTAGCCAGCTGGCTACAAACTCGGCAAAAGACTGCAAGGGTTTTTTGGGTCCCCGATTAAGTTTTCGGCCTTCATTTTGTGCGGCTAGAATGGCCGCAATGGCGTTTTCACCCATCTGTCCGACCCCCTCCGGCGTATCGCCCGACCACTGATATGTGCGTTGAGGATGCTTGCGCAAGGGGCCGAGATAACTCAAGCTGCCGAGCATGGTTTCTGTAGCCAGCGCAAAGTCAGTCAGAAATCCCGCATTCTTGAAGCGTGCCATACTGATGTCCGACATACGATAAAACTTTTCCGGCTCTTCGAGCGGCCACTTGCGTCCGTCCGCCATCACGAACCGATAGTGCTCTGAATCAAGAGAAAATTTGCGGTTCTCCCCACGAGAGAGGTCTACATCGAGCACAACTCCGTCTTTATTGGAAAGGTCGTAACGGAGAGATTGAACCTCAGGCTGCCCTGACTTGCCAGCGACAATAGAGACATCCAGTCCAAGATTGTCACCCTGGTAACGTTTGGCAGGCTGAAGCGGATCGCGCACTTCCAGCGGCTTCGGCAGAGCCCACCTTAAACCGAAGTCGAGCGAATTCGTAAGATCATGCCCATGCATGCAGTCAGCGAAAGTACCAAGATCAATCAAGCTGCTGGTATCGCCCAGATGCAGGGCACGCTTGCGGTCAGTGGATAATGCTGTCTGTTTGAGCGCCAGCAGCAGATGACCGAGACTGCTCTTACCGGCACTATTGGCACCAAAAATCACAGTAAGCGGTGCCAGGCGGATTGAGCCGGTATCTTTCCAGGCCTTGAAGTTTTTCAGGTGCAATTTGGTCAGCATGAATTCTCCCTACGCTATCATTTTTGTTTGCAGGCTTTGTCTCTCCCGCTTGGGTTTATTTGCAGATTGGTCATTATGCTTGGTACAGATGCGTTCCAGCAACACACTGGCCGGTTCGTCGTTAGGGTCTTGCGGCACCAGTTCACCGCGAAAGGCTTTGGTGAGGGTGGCCGGGGTGAGTTTTTCGACTTGGGCGCGGGCGGCTTGATGGCGGTCGGCAAAGGCGAACAGGGCTTCGACGAACCAGCTCTTTTATCGCTCCAGGAATCCCGGGGGCAGGTCTAGCAAAGTAGCATTCACATCCACGCATATCACCCCCTCCCCGAAAGTTATTCCGCCGCCGCGAAGTGTACCTCAATATATTCGGTATATTTATGAGCAATAGTTTGTTTGAGCATATTGCGATAACCGCAGAAGTGGCGGGCGAACGATCATTATCGGTAGCATTCTCGAACGACCGCTATTTGGCACACAGCGGAAGTAACGACCTCAAGTCCTCAATGACCGCTACGGCCGAGGATACGACGGACAATAATTCGGCCTTAGTGGAAATTCAGGTTGGCAATAAATCACGAAATACGCCTCATCCAGCAGAAGCAATTTGTTCCTAATCCAAAGCCACTCTCACGCCGCCACTCGACCCAATTAAACTGCTCTTGTGCACTGTTACATTGTCGGCATAGGGGTTGGATATTGTCGATCGCGTCAGACCCACCCCGCGCTATTATTTTAATATGATCCTTGGTCAGACCGTCCTCTGGGACGTTTCCGCACCTGAGGCATCGATGCTCGAATTCTTCAACGAGCGCCATCCACTCTTTCTTTGTATGCGTGCCCTTGGCTCTTGCTTCCTTCATCTTGGAAGCTCTAGCCTTGCTCATTGCAGCAAATCGCTTCTTGTCGAGTTTCTTCTGGAATTCAGGAGAGTGGTACTCATCGTAAGTCATCTTGACTCCGTCGATGATGCAGAACTTCCTGTCGAAATACTGCCCCTCGATCTCGCCGCTGAGCAATTTTCTAATCTTCTCTTCTTGCTCCGCTTGTTTTTGCTCGGGAGTCTTGGGCTTCTTCTTGCTATTGTATGCGCCGCAGTTAGGGCACCACTCTGTAATGGTAGGATGAACTGTTTCTTTGCATCTCCAGCAGGCTTTCTCAGAGATGAGTTGTTGTTCTGTGCTCATGGCAACACTCTATCATCGCCATGATTGAGCCGCTACGGCAGAATTAAACCTTAGCCAGTTTCTGTACTGTCCCCACTGCAATCACAATCGTGGCGACCTCTGCGGTCTTGGAAATGTGTACGACCGACATGAGTACGCCAGATGGTTTCTATCGCGTTGAAGATAAGCAGATTAAGTCGGAGCCGCTCAGACCTGATCTCGGTCAGCGAGTGATGATTGAGTCTCTCTCAAGGATACCCAGATCCCTTAGTTTGAGACAGCCCTGCGGGAGACTTTCAAGTCAGATGTCCCGGGGAAAGACTGAAGAGCAGATCAATTTGATTCGAAGATGTCCGGAATTATGTGCAAGGCAGTCATCGCCATCAAATACTTGGAAGGACTGCAAAGGCCGAGAACCTGGCGGTCACAGCGATCCAATTGGTGGTGTGTTCATGGCACAACTGAAACATTCACAGTCATAGCAAATCAACACGAATGCAAATTGCCATGTAAAACGGCTATGGCCTGAATCAACCACAGATTGCGGATACCCGATAAATGAGCTGTATATGACGCAGGTTCCCATGTCATTCGCTTTGCGTTCGGGGTCCATACCCAGCGTCTGTTCAAGATAACTGATTTCCCAATGGCCGGGACAGAGGCTGCTGCCGCTTGCAGTCCAGTGCACTGAAATGGATTAGCCAAGATATCCAGAGCGACTTCCTTCGATCGTATTTCCTGGTGAACGTTGGATTTCGATCCCTCTATGCCAGTTTCAAAGCATGGCAAACGGCTCTCGATGCAAAGGTCAATCCATGATGGGCAGGGATCACAACCGGATTGTCGCCTGACTGAAAGATGAGCATACCCACGATAAAACTGAGCGCCGCGATGAAGATGCTCGCAAAAAAAGCCGTCCAGAATCCGGATATCCTGAAGCCGGGTACGGCCGACGCCACCAGCAGCATCATCAAGGCATTGATCACCAGCAGGAAGAACCCGAAAGTAAAGATCGTCAGCGGGATGGTCAGGAAGATGACGACAGGCCTGATGACCGCATTGGCCAGCCCCAGCAAGAGCGCCGACATGAGCAGGGACTGCCTGTTGCTGAACGAGATGCCGTGGAATATGAAACTGGCAATCCAAAGCGATATTGCCGTGATTCCCCAATGAAGCAGAAATTCGATGATGTCGTTCGTCATGTAAGCGCGTCCGGAATCCACTTTGATTTTATATATTGCCACTCGGTGACCCCGGTGAGAAGGTCATCATCACGATCGCGCCTGATCCAAGGCCGGACTAAGGTTTGACGAAGCGCAATGCAAAGCTGTCTGTGGGCATCTTCATATGGAAGAACGGCTGTTCTCGCGGATCCGACGGGTTATGCAGAAAATCACCTTCTTGTTCGAGCGTGAAACCGGCTTGCTGCAACTCGTCCAGGACGACCGCTTCGTCGATGCGATGGAGCGTCTTCGCAACCGTAATGCCCTCGCCCTTCTTCGCCGAATGATCGATAACGACCAGGTGGCCGCCGGATTTCAGCGCACCGAACAATCGCTGATTCATCCTGACACGATCAACCGGCATATAGGCGATATCATGGTAATTCAGAACAATGGTGATCAAGTCCAGCTTGGGCACATCGCCCGGAACCGGGTCGTCATAAGGCCTCACTACCGGGATGATGTTCGGCTGCGGATGGTCTGCCAGCCGTTCGCCCAATTCGGTTCGTGGCTTGTCCGCTTGCGCCCATACCGTTCCCTTGCTTCCCACTGCCAAGGCCAGCAGTTGCGTGGTATATCCCCTGCCAGTGGCGACGTCCAGCACCATCATGCCCGGACGGACGTTTGCAAACCGCAGGAATTCCACCGGCTTGCGCGCTGCGTCCGCCAGTCGATCGTCTTCCGTTCGTATCGGACTCACAGCCACCTGCCGGTAAAGCGCGTCCAGATCCTGCGATTCACCCGAAGGCGTCGCGGCATTCCCGTTCACGCTCCAGACCAGCCCGGTGAAGGCCAGCACGACGGTCAATTTGGCCAGGTTGGATAAATATTGTGCAGACATGGATCTCTCCTTCATTCCGAAACCACAACCAACCCTCTCGACTTGTTGCTGGTTGTATCAATGGTCGCGATCGCTTTTTGCAGTGTGTCGATCCCGACCCACGCCGGGGCATACATATACTTGGCCACATCGAGAATCAGCACGCGGTCGGACTGTGCGTCATAGGCTGCCAGCACCGACCAGTGTCCGCCGCCTTCCTGCCCCACAGCGGTACGCAGATAGTTTACCAGCACGAACTGTCCGTCATCGCCCAGTGCCTTCTGCAACAAAGTGCGCAGCCCCTTGTCATCGATGGAATCGCCGGCGATGGATACAGCCTTGACCCCTTGGCGCACCAGGGTCTGCACCATTTCATCCCTTGTCATGCCCTGGGCCAGCACGGTCTGCGGACTGATCACTTTGGCGACGTCCGGGGTGAAATAGTTGCTCTGGGTGAAGTAGGCGTTGGGAGCGTAGATCGGATCGACCGGTTTCTTGATCGGCAACGCGTTGAGTACCGTGATGGCGCTCGCAACGGAGCAATAGGTCTGGTTGATCTGCTCGGCAAACCAGGGACTCAGTTGCCAGTAATCCGCATCGGCCGGAATGCGGGCACGCAATACCTTGCCCGCATCCGAGTTCCAATAGATGAGCGCGGGCTCTGCAGCCATCAAGGAAAGCGGCGTCGATATGAGAATGGCCAGAAAGATGATACGAGCAAGTTTATTCATGATGAACTCTCCAACTCAGGTCGTAGCAAGGAAAAACGTACCGCGATCACCTGCGGGTGGTGCTGAATTACTGCCTTCTTATAGCATTGGCAGTCGTTATCTGCTCGGACGGGATTGTGTATATGGCGGCGGCTTGAGTAGTGAACACCAAGGAGGCGGGCTCGATAGTTCGTGGCCCACCAATGCCGCTTTTAATACCGGACTATACAGATGCTCGGGAGAGGAAGGTAAGCGCCGCTCTCAATCTTCTCTTCGAAATTTTGTATAACCCGGTCCCGAATAAAATCATCTCGATGGTTCGTGCAAGACCTTATACCTTCACTCCACCCAGGCGGATGTAGTCTTTTATCTGGTTGTCTGCGTACTGGATATGCGCGAGCACCCTCGCGAACGGCCAGTGGGTGAACCAGTCGGTGAACATCTCTCCACCGACATAATCCAGCTTTTCCTTGAGGTGGAGCGCTTCCTGGATCAGCTGCCTGTGCTTGTCCTTATGCGCCTCGATCTCGGGATACCCTGCTTCAGCCATCAGTTGCTCTTCGATCTCGAAATGCAGACGCGTATACGCGATCACATCGTCGATGATCCGGTAAATGTCGATCCGTGATTCCTTGTTCTTCACGGCCTCATTCAGTTCATTTAGCATGCCGACAAGCTTCTGATGCTGCTGTTCGATCTCTGGCACATCATGCATTCTCACTCCTCCTGTGCTGGTTGGTTTTCCCTCTGCTTTATTTTTGAGACGCGCTCATTCTACAGCGCTTGCGCATTTCCGGTCGCATGCTCCGGATGTCTCATCCTTACAGTCAGTAAGGGCTGAGCGGACTTTACAGAAGCTGCTGTGCCATGAAGGTTTTGTCGCTTTCGCGTTTCTCCACAGTCCTGAGTAGCAGGAGGATCAAGGCGCCCGCGAACATCGCCCCGCCCGCCAGATAGAGCCCGTCTGCATAGCTGCCCGCGCGGGTTGCCAGCCAGCCGGTGACGGCGGGGGCGATGATCTGGGCAGCTCCATACGAGAGCGTCATCTTGCCCATCATCTTGGCAGGGCGGGTCGGATAGTATTGACCGGCCATGGTCAGCACCAGGCTTACGATACCCATGACGGTACCGCCGAAAAGAATCGCCCCGGCAAGTGCCGCAAACAATCCGTCCGCGAGAACCGGAAGCATGATTCCGACGATCTGCAGGACTGATGCAGCGATCAGGGCATTGAGTTTTCCGATGCGGCGTGCGATCAGGTCCCAGGCGATGCACGAAGGTGCAGCGGCGATCCCGATCACGAAGAATACGAGAGTTCCCTTTCCCGCCATGCCGGGCATATGGTCGATGATGGCGACAATAAAAGTTGCGCTGACCACATAGCCGATACCCGCACAGAAATAGGCGGACATCAGAAGACCCATGAAGAAAGCGCTGGGCGGGGCATCTTCCATCTTCTGGCCGGTCTTGGTTACGGCGCTGCGGTCCGGAGGAGGCAGCCAACCCAGTGCGGGAACAAGAAGCAGGCACCCCAGCGCCGTGAGAGCGAACCATTGCTGATCCCAGCTTAGCCACTGGTTCATCAGAAATACCGCGGCAGCGGCAGATGCTATCCCGAGGCCGATACCCGCAAAGTGGATGCCCAGCTCGCTATGGTGGTTGTGGCGGATCAGCCAGTTGAGGATCAGCCCGCTTCCCAAGAGCAGGCCCGCAGCACTGCTCAGCCCGGCGACAAAACGGGATATCGCCCAGACGGTGAAATCCGTGGTCATGCCCATCATGACGGTGCTCACGATCGCAAGGATCATGCCGATGCGGTACAGGCGATCCTTGAGTACCATGTCGCTGATCAATGATGCGATGAGGGCACCGCTCAGGTATCCGGCATAATTGATCGCCGCCAGCCAGCCGGCGGCGGCAACGCCCAGCCCCGCCTGATGCTGCATCAGCGGCAGCAGGGGCGTGTAGGCAAATCGCGCTATCCCCATCACGAGTATCAGGCTGAAGATGCCCGCGCTTAATACCTTGATCCTTTGCCGTTGTTCACTCATCCAGACGAGCCCTCATATGGTCATTGATTTCAGCAGAGAGATGTCCCGGCCGCCGCTCCCTGAGCAGGTCAGGGATAATCCTGCCGCGTTGGACGGACCATGATGTCGCTGATATGGACATGGGGCGGTTGAGCCACGATGTAGTGGATCGCATTCGCGACATCGTCACCGTGCAACAACGGACCGAACTTGTCCTCGAAGTGATGCACCAGGTCGTCCGTGTAGCCGGCGGCATCCTGAAACCCGCTGACCACGATGCCTGGTTCGACCAGCGAGACCCGAACGCCTTTCGGCCCCACTTCGCGCCGCAGCCCTTCTGCGAGTGAATGCACGGCAAACTTGGTCGCGCCATAGACCGCGCTGAACGGCGATATGTGCCGTCCCACCACCGAGCCGATGATCACGATGTCTGCGGCACTTTTGGGGTAGCCCGATTGTTGCTCATCAACCATTTTCCGGGCGGCTTTCTGCAGCAAGGACAGAGTGCCCGTTACGTTGATCTTGAGCATGTCTTCGAACTTGGATAGATCGGCATCCTTGACCGATCCGCCCAGGCCCCGGCCGGCGTTCGCGACCACGATGTCGGCTGGTTTCCCAAAGCGTTCGCTCGCCGACACAAAGAGCCGTTCCAGCACGGCGCTATCGGAAGCATCACCTGCTACGCCGATAAAGGCCGCCCCCAACTCCTGTTCAAGCGCACGAAGTTTTTCAATGTTGCGGCCATTGCCTGCCACGCCATAGCCGCTCGCAACAAATTTTCTAGCTGTCGCTTCCCCGATACCGGAAGTGGCACCGGTAACGATTGCGATACGCGAATATTTCCCCGACATGTCGGTCTCCCATTGGTCATGAAACTGCTGCGAGGTGGCAGATCGCAAATAGCCCGCCCCGGCGAGCCGGGGACATTGCCAGCCGTGTTCTAAGCGACTTCCGCCACCAGGCTCGGGTAATCGATATAGCCAACCTTGGCATCCTGAAGACCATAGCCGTAGAAAGTCTCAGGGTGATACGGGTTGAACGGTACATTCAGCTGCACGCGGCGCGGCAGATCAGGAGTGGAGATAAAGTCCTTGCCGAACGAAACGGCATCCGCTTCGCCCGCTGCAACCACTTGTTGGGCGGTCTCGCGGTTGAAACCTTCATTGGCGATAAGCACGCCCCCGAAACGCTTTTTCAATTCCGGGCTGATGCGCTTCTCTCCCAGCGACTCCCTGGTGAAGATAAAGGCGATGCCTCGCTTGCCCAGCTGCTCGGCCACGTATCCAAAGGTGGCCAGCGGGTTCGAATCGCCCATGGTATGGGCATCTCCTCTTGGCGCCAGGTGCACCCCGACCCTGCCCGCACCCCAGACGGAAATCGCCGCATCTGTCACTTCCAGCAGCAAGCGGGCACGGTTTTCCAGGGAACCGCCGTAGGCGTCGTTGCGTTTGTTGGTGCTGTCCTGCAGGAACTGGTCCAGCAGATAGCCATTGGCTCCGTGGATTTCAACGCCATCGAATCCCGCCCGTTTCGCATTCTCGGCGCCCTTGCGGTAAGCCTCCACGATCGCCGGAATTTCGGAAATTTCCAGAGCGCGCGGTGTCACATATTCGCGTTGCGGACGCAACAGGCTGACGTGGCCTTGAGGCGCAATTGCGCTTGGGGCAACGGGCAAGTCTCCTCCGAGGAAATCCGGATGCGAAATCCTGCCCACATGCCAGAGCTGCAGGAAAATGCGTCCGCCTGCGGCGTGCACTGCCTTCGTGACGAGTGTCCAACCCTGCACCTGTTCATCCGACCAGATTCCCGGTGTATCTGGATAGCCCACTCCCTGCGGGGAAACGGAAGTCGCCTCGCTCAGGATCAATCCCGCACCGGCACGTTGGGCGTAATACTCGGCCATCAGCGCATTGGGCACCCGGCCCGCGCTGGCGCGGCATCGCGTAAGCGGGGCCATCACGACGCGGTTGGGAAGATTCAGGTCTCCGACCTGGATGGGTTTGATCAGGTTGCTCATTTGTTCTCCTTGGTTTTGCACTGCTATTAAAGGTCGCTCTTGATGCGCTCAAGAAACTTGTCGATCAAGGCTTCGTTGCGGGAATAAAAAATCCACTGTCCGACTTTCCGGGGGGTAATCAGCCCGGCCCGCTGCAATGTGGCCAGGTGGGCAGAGATGGTCGATTGGGACAAATTCGCCTTTTCAAATACTTTGCCGGCACAGACACCCAGCTCAAACGAATGCTCTTGCGCGGGGAAGGACTTTTGCGGATCCTTCAGCCATCCGAGTATTTCCCGGCGCACGGGGTGGGCCAGCGCCTTGATGATATCGTCAATGTCGGGAGCCGCTTTTTTGGCCATGGCAGTCATAATGTATTTCGGTTTTAGACGACCTTAATTTCGTTTCAGGACGAAATATATATCGACTATTCTAGAAATACAAGGGAAAATAAACCGGTTGAATCTCAACGCCGGTTTCCCCGACACATGGGAAGATTCAAGCTTGGCTTACAGACTGCTGCCACAATACAAAACAAATGATCCCCTTCTCCATTCTCGATCTGTCCCCCATCACCGAAGGCGGCGACGCCGCACTATCGTTTCGCAACACGCTGGATCTTGCGCGGCACGGCGAGCGTTGGGGCTACCGGCGTTTCTGGCTGGCCGAGCATCATGGCATGCCGGGCATCGCCAGCGCGGCGACAGCCGTCCTGATCGGGCACGTGGCCGGCGGTACAGCGACTATCCGCGTAGGTGCCGGCGGGATCATGTTGCCCAACCATTCCCCCCTCGTGATCGCCGAACAGTTCGGAACCCTGGAATCGCTCTTTCCCGGGCGCATCGATCTCGGTCTCGGGCGCGCACCGGGTTCAGACATGCTCACCGCGCGTGCCTTGCGCCGGAATCTCGCGTCGGATGCAGATCAGTTTCCGCAGGATGTCGCCGAACTCATGGAGTACTTTTCCGCACCTCACCGGCATGCGGTTCGCGCGGTTCCGGGTGCGGGCCTGGATATACCGATATGGATCCTTGGTTCGAGTCTTTACGGTGCGCAACTGGCTGCCGCGCTGGGGTTGCCCTATGCGTTCGCATCGCATTTTGCGCCCGCGCAAATGATGCAGGCGATAGACCTGTATCGCTCTACCTTCAAGCCGTCCGCCCACCTGGATAAACCGTACCTGATGCTCGGCTTCAACGTCTTCGCGGCAGATACGGACGCGGAGGCGCAATTGCTCGCGACTTCCGCGCAGCAGGCGTTCGTCAATCTGCGCAGCGGCAAACCGAAACCCCTGCCGCCGCCTGTGGAGGATTATCTGGATCGCATCGGCCCGCACGAAAGTGCCCTGTTGGCCCAGATACTGTCTTGCTCGGCGATCGGTTCGCGCGACACGGTAAGGTCTGCATTGAAAGCATTCATCGAACAGACCGGCGCGGATGAATTGATGATCACGTCGCAGATCTTCGATCATCCTGCCCGCCTCAGGTCATATGAGATCACCGCAGACCTTCGCGATGCATGGGATTGATGGCTTGCCCCGGTTCATTTCTGCGCGATTTGTCCAACCAGACTCACAAGACTGTTTGCCGTTAGCGTCGGTTCTATTCCCCACGGGTCAAAAATCGCTTCAGGAGAGCGTTTAAGCCATGCTGCCCGCATTCCTGACGAGATGGCCCCGATGACATCGAAGGGGTTGCTCGATATAAGCCAGGCTTCGGCGCCGACAGCGCCGGCCCTTCTCAGGAAGTGGCTATACACGCCGGGATTCGGTTTGTAAGACTTGATTTCGTCGACACTCACTATTCCAAGAAAGTAATCTCCAATACCCGCCGTATTCAGCAGCAACTCCACAGCTTCCGCACTTCCGTTGGAGAAAGCGAACATCCTGAATCCGGCCTGTCTGGCTTGTGCCAGTCCAGCCTCCACATCGGCGAACGCAGGCAACAATCTGTATAGGCCGATCAGGTCATCCTTCTCGTCCACGCTCAGCGCCAACTTGAAACAGGCGCATGTGTAATCGAGGGCGTTACTGGTACACACTGCGAAGTTTGCATAGTTCTGCATCAGTCCGCGACGAAATGAATACTCAAGCTGCTTCTCGCGCCAAACGCGCGAGAACTCGGCCGCCCTGTTGCCGACAAGTCTTTCCAATGCGGAAATGACGCCTTGCGTATCAATCAGCGTTCCGTAGACGTCGAATGCAAGCGTAATGGTCATGAGACTCCTGGCAAAAATTGGAAACAGAGGCGGGACCGGCGCTGCACGAACTCAAATTCCGGCCCGTGAGCAGCTCGAAGTCGATTTACCTCTGCAGTACCCGATCGCATTTGCCCGCGCCACATGGATTGAAATTTAATTTGCAGGATATTTTGTATTCGATCCTGATCTGCATGCCATTTATACCATAGAAATTTAGTCGACTACTGCACTCTGCGTGCTGTTGCAGAAGCTAACTTGGGCAATAACACGTATATTCTCGAATTGTAATTTCTTCGCCTTTACACAAGTTTTCAAGAACAATCATTATGACTTCAACGCGTGCGAGCGGTATCCTGCTTCATCCCACCTCACTCCCGGGACCATTTGGCTCCGGCGACCTTGGTACAGGTTCATACAAGTTTGTGGATTGGCTGGTCAGTGCCGGCCAGACCTACTGGCAGATGCTACCTCTCGGGGAAGTGAATGAAGGAAACTCGCCATATACAAGTAATTCAGCTTTTGCCGGTAACCACTTGCTGATCGATCTTGAGGAACTGGCAAAGCAGGGATGGCTCGATGCCAGCGACCTTATCCCGGATCCGGGATTCGATGCCGACCGTGTGCATTTTGATCTGGTAAAGCCTTACCGGATGGAACGATTGCAGCGTGCGGCGCGTCGGTTTTTTTCAGCACCCGGCAGCTGTCATTCGGAATACAAAGAATTCTGCGAGTCGGAGAAGAATTGGCTGGATGATTTCGCCCTGTTCAAGGCCATTGAACAGCATGAGCAGTTTCGCGAATGGAATCACTGGCCGGAAGAGCTCGTCAGACGCGACCCAAGGGCGCTTGCCGAAGTCAGGCTACGCTACGTGGACGAGATCGAATTCAGCAAATTCTGCCAATGGTGCTTTTATCGCCAGTGGCTTTTGCTGAAGAGTTATGGCAATGCCCGAGGCATTCAAATTGTTGGCGACGTTCCCATTTTCGTTTCCTATCAAAGCGCCGATGTGTGGGAACACCAGGCTCTTTTTGAGCTGGACGCAAGCGGAAATCCCATCGTCGTCGCCGGCGTCCCGCCCGACTATTTCAGCGAGACCGGTCAGTTGTGGGGAAATCCGCTATACCGTTGGGACGTCCATGAGCGAACCGGCTACGCCTGGTGGATAAAAAGGCTGGACCAAGCCTTTCGATTATTCGATCTGGTTCGCATCGATCATTTTCGCGGATTCGCAAGTTACTGGGCAACTCCTGCCGGCGCGCCCAACGCCATAGGAGGCGAATGGTTGCCCGGGCCGGGAGAAAAGCTGTTTGAGGCATTTCAGCAGAGTTTTAGTGAACTTCCCATCATCGCCGAAGACCTGGGTTTGATCACACCGGACGTCATTGAGTTGCGTGACAAGTTCAATCTCCCCGGGATGCGTATTCTGCAATTTGCATTCGGAGATAACGACAGCAACTATTTCCTGCCCCACCACTATATTGCCAATACCGTTGCCTATACCGGAACGCACGACAATGACACCACCCTGGGATGGTGGAATTCGGCCACGGAGCACGAAAAGAATTTTGCCATGCTGTATCTGGGCAGTGACGGCAAGGAAATAAACTGGGACATGATCAATGCGCTTTCGGGCTCCGCCGCAAATACCGTCATCTTTCCGCTGCAGGATGTGATGGGCCTGGACAGCGAGCATCGGATGAATTTTCCCGGAACGCCCTGGGGTAACTGGGAATGGAGGTTCTCGTGGAGCCGGTTGCAGAACTGGCAGACGGAGAAGCTGGCCGCTTTGACTGCGTCGCAACATCGCAATCCGAGAGCACCCTGATTTGTTCTGACGGGCGGATACACATCCGGAATTGAAAGTCGCCGTCCAAATGACAAGAGGCGGTTTTCACCGCCTCTTGTCTCGATCTGCGTGCGAATCAGGAAAAACTGACTATGCCAGCCACACTCGCGATCGCCGTGGCTGCCGCTGCAAGCCAACCGAGAACCATGCTGAACGTCACATCTTCCTGTTTGATCTTGTCACTGTCTTTGTACGTCATTTGGAATCTCCTTTTTGTCATCGCTAAAGATAGACACTACGATTTGCCCTCAACTACCAAGGCAATACTATGACTGCACTCCCGGATTCCGATCATACCGTTCATCATTTTTCCTGTTGCCGCCGGTCCTGTTTCCAGCAAATATTTTTATATTCATTTGGTTAGTTGTCTGGCAGCCTGTTATCCAAAAAGGATCAACGTCGAATCAATTGAAGTTCCATTGCAGCAGTCTAGCTGTCGCGCTTCCACCAATTCAGGCAAAGCTCCCGGATCATGTGTTCTTCGTCTGCAGCCACGATGCAGATCGGTTTTGAGCCCGCACTCTCGATTCGCGCCGCATTGGCCAGGTTTGCAGCCGGGTCGAGATCGAGCCCCATGAATTTCAGCGTGCTGCAAATCCCGGCCCGTATTCCTGATCCGTTTTCCCCGATCCCCCCGGAAAAAACCAGCGCATCGATCCCCCCCGCCTTGGCGGCAAGACTGCCTATCGCTCCGCTGGCCTGCCGGCAGAAATAGTCCACGGCAAAGCGGGCGGCCTCACGCTTGCTCTTGAGCAGATCGCTCATTTCGCCGCTTTCGCCGTCGGACAAGGCCAGCAAGCCCATCTTATGGAACACGATGTCCAGTAGTTCGGCAGGGTCGTGCCGCCGCGCAAGTTCCACCATGACGCCGGGGTCAAGGTCGCCGCTGCGCGTTCCCATCGTGATGCCTCCCGCCGGAGTAAACCCCATCGTCGTGTCTTGCGAGCGCAATTCGCGCATCAGGCAGAGGCTGGCTCCGCTGCCCAGGTGCGCGACGATCACGTTGCCGTAAGCCTTTTCCCCCAGTATTTCAGGCAACCGGGACGCGACATGCGCATAGTTCAAGCCGTGAAACCCATAACGGCGCAAGCCATAAGAAACAGGAATGGCCAGTCGTTTGGAAAGCTCCGGCATGGTGGCGTGAAAGGCCGTATCGAAACAGGCGATTTGCGGCACTGCAAAGCGCTTCCGGCACAACTCCAGCCCCAGCAGATTGCCCGGCAGGTGCAGCGGTGCCAGATGCACGATACCGTTCAACCGCTCCAGTTCCGATTCATCCACCACGCGCGCCGCGTCGGTGATATCTCCTCCATGCACGAATCGGTGACCGACGATATCGGGTGCGTGTCCGGTAAGATCACGCATCAACTGCTCAAAACCCGATGCAGGATCGTGCAAATGCCCGTAGCGGAAATCGCGGCGAGAGCCGTCAGCATCGAACAAGCTGGCTTTGACCGAAGAGGAACCGCTATTGATGGTGAGGATGGTTTTCATGAGCAGGATACAGGATACGGGATTCAGGACGGCGGTTCAGGACTAGGGATTCAGGCCTCGGAACCAAGTGTGCACACGGCACCCCCGTATCCCATATCCTGTATCCCGAATCCTAATACGGCCACGTCCATCCATCCGCTTCCGGCAGATCCACGCCGTTCTCATATGCGTAGTTTCGGCATTCGATCTGACGGTTCAGCATTTTTTCTTTCACGTGCGCTCCGGCCACATGCAGCGCAGGCAGGCGATCAATGACGTCGATCACCAGACTGAAGCGGTCGATCTGATTTCTGATCGCCAGTTCCAGCGGCGTGTTGATGCTGCCTTTTTCCTTGTAGCCGCGCACGTGGAAATTCTTGTGGTTGGTACGGCGGTAGGCGAGGCGGTGGATCAGCCAGGGGTAGCCGTGGAAGTTGAACATCACCAGCTTGTCCAGCGTGAACAGGCTGTCGAAATCGCTGTCGCTCAGGCCGTGCGGGTGTTCGCTCGAAGGGACGAGCTTGTACAGATCGACCACGTTGATGAAGCGGATCCTGAGCGACGGAAAATGCTCGCGCAGCATCACCACGGCCGCCAGCGCTTCCTTGGTGGGCACGTCGCCCGCGCTCGCCATCACCACATCCGGTTCGCCATCCTGGTCGTTGCTGGCCCAGTCCCAGATGCCGATGCCCTTGGTGCAATGTTCGATGGCTGCGTCCATGTCGAGAAACTGCAAATGCTTCTGTTTGTCGCAGACGATCACGTTGATGTAGTTCGTGCTTCGCAGACAATGGTCGGCGACCGACAACAGGCAATTCACATCGGGCGGCAGATAGATGCGCGTCACGTTCGGGCTCTTGTTCACCACCACGTCGAGAAAACCGGGATCCTGGTGGGTGAAGCCGTTGTGATCCTGGCGCCACACGGTGGAAGTGATGAGCAGGTTCAGCGACGACACGGCGGCGCGCCAGGGCACGGCCTTGGACATGTCCAGCCACTTGGCGTGCTGGTTGAACATCGAGTCGATGACGTGCACGAACGCCTCGTAAGTGGAGAAGAAACCGTGGCGTCCGGTGAGCAGGTAGCCTTCCAGCCAGCCTTCCAGCGTGTGCTCGGACAGCATCTCCATCACGCGCCCGTCCGGCGACAGTTCGCCGCCGCCCGCGTCTTCCGGCAAGGTGTCGGCGAGCCAGGTCTTCTTGCTCACCTCGTAGATGTCGTCCAGCTTGTTCGATGTGTTTTCGTCCGGGCCGAACACGCGGAAGTTGTGCATGTTGTCGCGCATGATGTCGCGCAGGAATTTGCCCAGCGGACGTGTATTTTCGGCCAACATGGTGCCGGGTTTGGTCACGGAGATCGCGTAAGCCCTGCAGTCCGGCATCAGCAATGCCTTGCGCAGCAGGCCGCCGTTGGCATGGTGATTGGCGCTCATGCGGCGATTGCCTTTCGGTGCCAGCGCTTTCAACTCGGGCAGCAGCGTGCCGTTGGCATCGAACAACTCGGAAACTTTGTAACTTTCCAGCCATTCGTTCAGTTTCGCAAAATGTTCCGGCGTCTTCAGGTCGCCTATCGGCACTTGGTGCGCGCGCCAGAAGCCCTCCACTTTTTTTCCATCCACCTCTTTCGGGCCGGTCCATCCCTTGGGGGAGCGCAGCACGATCATCGGCCAGCGCGGGCGCAGCGGTTTTCCGCCGTTGCGCGCTTCCTGCTGGATACGGCGTATCTCCAGCACGCATTGCTCCATCGTTGCGGCCATCGCCTGATGCATGGTTTCCGGATCGCTGCCCTCGACAAAATGCGGTACCCATCCATAGCCCTTGAACAGATCCTCCAGTTCCTCGTGCGATATGCGCGCGAGGACGGTCGGGTTGTTGATCTTGTAGCCGTTGAGATGAAGAATGGGCAGCACCGCGCCGTCGCGTATCGGGTTCAGGAACTTGTTGGAATGCCATGACGTCGCCAGCGCTGCAGTTTCGGATTCACCGTCACCCACCATCACCGTCACGATCAAGTCGGGATTGTCATAAGCTGCACCAAAGGCGTGCGACACGCTGTATCCGAGCTCGCCGCCTTCGTGGATCGAACCCGGTGTCTCCGGCGTGCAATGGCTGCCGATGCCCCCGGGAAACGAGAACTCCTTGAAGAACTGCCGCATGCCTTCTTCGTTCTCGCTTTTGTTCGGATACACCTCGCTGTACCTGCCTTCCAGATACACTGGCCCCAGGATACCGGGTGCACCGTGCCCGGGCCCCGCCAGGAAGATCGCATTCAGGTCGTATTTGTTGATCAGGCGGTTCATGTGGATGTAGGCAAAGGCCAGACCCGGACTGGAACCCCAATGGCCGAGCAGACGGCTCTTGGTGTGTTCGAGCTTGAGCGGCTCCCGCAACAGCGGGTTGTCGCGCAGGTAGATCATGCCTGCAGCCAGGTAGTTGCAGGCGCGCCAGTACGCGTGGATGCGCTTGATTTCGTCGGGAGACAATGGCGTTGCGGAATCATTCATATCTTGTTCCTCGTACAAAGTATAGTTGGAATGATGGTCCAGCCACATTAAGTTCTGTTTAATCGAGTCCATGTCCGCTGCGGGGCATTCATGCCGTAGAGCCCCCGGCCCGATCCGCAAGGGCATTTCTCACCGTCGGGTAATTGAGCCTTACCTGCAACTCCTGTTTCATTCTCGAGTTCTTCAGGCGCCGCGATTCGTTCATGAATGACAGCATCGATTCCGGTATGGCGCGCGGTGCTTCGGCGCGGCTGATGCGTTGAGGGCGCGGCAAATGATATGCGTCGGCAACGACATCGAAGTAGTCCCCCATCTTCATCGCACCGTCGTCGCTGGCGTGATACACGCGATTCGACCGGCCGCGATGCAAGGCAGCGACGATGATGCGCGCGAGATCGTCTGCATGGATGTGATTGGTGTAGCTGTCTTCGTCCGCCGCGATGGCGGGCATGCCGGCCCGCAACCGCTCCAGCGGCAGGCGATCCTCCGCGTAGATACCGGGGACTCGCAGGACGCTGGCCCTCACGCCATTCACTCTTGCCCAATGGCGTATCTGCAATTCCGCATCCACCCGGCGTTGTGCGCGTGCCGATTGCGGATTCACAATATGCGTTTCCCCCACCCATGCGCCTCCGCAATCGCCATAGACCCCGCTGGTGCTGATGTAGATGAGCTGCCGGGGTCGCCTGCCTTTCGCCAATGCCGCGAGCAGATGACGCGTGCGAACATCCGTCGAACCCGAGTTGGGAGGCGGTGCAAGGTGCAGCACGATGTCCGCCAGCCCAGTTATTCTGGAGAGGCTCTGGCGATTATCCAGATCGCCCATGATCGGGAAGACGCCTTCGGTGCGCAGCCCATCGCGTTGCATGCCGTTTCGTATCAGCGCGTAGATGCGATAGTTCTTGCCGAGAAGCCGGATAGTGCGTCGTGCGACGTCGCCGCAACCGATGATGAGCATTCGTTCCATGCGCTAATTATGCGTTAAAATCGCGGCCTTTATTCAACCGGACCGTCCCATGAGTTTCAAGACCACCATTCTGCCAAGCAACCACTCTTTTCCCGTCGGCAAGGATGAGACCATATTGGAGGCTGCTCTGGAACATGGTTATACACTACCGTATAGCTGCCGCAACGGCGCATGTGGCGTGTGCAAAGGCAAGATCCTTCAGGGGTCGGTGGATTACGGCAAAGCACAGGCCTTTGTGCTGAGCGAGGAAGACAAGAGCGCTGGGTTCGCGCTGTTCTGCTGCGCCAAGCCGCTTTCCGATCTGGTGGTCGAAAGCCACGAAGTGACGACCTCGCAGGAAATCGTGGTAAAGACGCTGCCCTGCCGCGTCGAAAGGATGGAAAAGCTGGCCGACGATGTGATGGCGCTGTACCTGAAGCTGCCCACTAACGAGCGCCTGCAGTTCCTTTCAGGCCAATACATCGACATCCTGCAGAAGGAAGGCAAGCCGCGCAGTTTCTCGCTGGCGAATGCGCCGCATGCGGACGAGCTGCTGGAGTTGCATGTACGCAACATCGCTGGCGGCGAATTCACGCACCACGTTTTCAACACCATGAAAGTGCGCGACATCCTGCGCATCAAAGGCCCGCTTGGAAACTTCTTTCTGCATGAGGACTCGCCCAGGCCCATCATCTTTGTTGCCAGCGGCACCGGCTTCGCTCCCGTGAAATCGATCATTGAACACGCGCTGCATATCGGATTCAAGCGCGAGATGCACTTCTATTGGGGGGTGCGCAAGCAGTCCGATTTCTACATGCTGGACAAGGCGCACGAATGGGAGGCGCAAGGCATCAAGTTCACGCCTGTCGTTTCCGACGAAAAGTGGGACGGCCGCATGGGTTTCGTGCACCAGGCAGTGCTGGACGACTTCAAGGATCTGTCAGGCTTTGCGGTATATGCGTGCGGCGCGCCGGTGGTAGTGGAAACGGCACATCGTGAGTTCACATCGCAGCGCGGCCTGCCTGACGACGCGTTCTACTCGGATGCGTTCACTTTCGTGCCGAAGACCTGATCGGGTACGTTCAAACTACGCGACAATTTTTCCCACGCGACCGCATCCGTCGGCCTCAACGTCATCGGTAATCCCAATGTACCAGATTGGGCTGAACCAGCCTGATGCGGGCCTCATTTTCGATCAGCACATCCATCGCACGCGGGCCGGGATCGTTGGACAGGATCAGCAAATATGTCTCGCCTCCCAGCAGGTGCAGGTACTTGATGCCGAAACGTTGGTAGTAATCGAGGATGACGGCCTCGTCCACATCGGGGGCCAGCGTGACAAGATATTCATCGGGAACGCGCGGCTTCTGTTCCGCCAGTTCAGCATTGCGCTGTTCTACCGACGACTCCGGTGCCGGAGTCAGAACCGCGCACGCCGAAAACATGGACATCGCCGCAGCCACCATGCCCGGCCATACCCTGTGCTTAACGCGTTCCATCCCGGTCTCCCGTTACCCACCTCGACGCGCGAGTCATGCGTCGAAACCGCAATTATTCACTCCTGCTTTCATGCAGGAAGTCTAGCAGCGCCTTATGGGAAGGAATATATGCCAAAAGATATAGAACCGCCTCTATATCTTTGACCGGGAGCAATCACCTCAGGAGAGTGTGGGTTATTTACAGCTATGCCGCTTTTTGAAAATAGGCGATTGCCTCTTCATGCTTGCCCAGCTTTTCGGCGAGTTGACCGAGAGCCGAATAGGCAGCGCGGCTGGGTTCAAGGCTGAGGCTTGCATCCAGATAGCTCTGCGCTTTTCCCCACAGTTGCTGGTGCATGCAGAGCTTGCCGAGGGCGAGCAGCAGCCCCGCATCGTCGGTATGCTGTTTCAGCCAACGCTCAGCCTGTTCGATCTGCGCAATGTTGTTGTCGTTGCGGCATTCCCCGAACAGTGCGACCAGTTCGCTGTCCCATTGCTCATTCAGGCTGTCCGTCAGCAACTGCTGCGCGCTCTTGCAATCTCCCAGCCTGTTGAACGCTTCAGCGGCTGCGGCTGCGATCTTGGCGCGCTGCCTGAATTCGGCCGGAACGGATTTCCATAATGTACGCAGGGTCGCGATGTCGGTTCCCTGACTGCGCAGTTTCTCCAGCCAGGCTTGTTGCCGCAATTGCGTGGCGACGACCTTGTCGATCGCGTTGCGCTTTTCCAGTTGGGCCATCACCTCCAGCACCGCATCCCAGTTGTGCGCCTGTTGCTGCGCTTTCAGCTCCAGACTGAGCGCACCGATATGCTTGTGCATGCCCGTATCATTCAGTTCCTTCAGGGAATTGAGCGCCGACTGGGGCTTCTTCTGGTCGAGCATGAACTCGGTCTTCGCGATCAGGCGCATTGTCGATTCGCCCACGGTCTTGCCTTCGCCGCTGGCGAGATAGGCATCGCGCCTGTCGAATTCGCGCAATTCATGCGCGGCACGGGCAGCGACGATGGAATTGAGCCCCGATTTCTCGCCCAACTCCATTGCCCGCACTGCGGCCTTTTCCGCTGCCGCAAAACGTCCCTCGAAATATGCCTTGAGCGACTCCATCATTGCCGCGCGGCCCTTGCTGGCAAGACGCTCTTCCCTGAAAGCGCGCACCTGTACCGGAAACTGCACTGCCGCCGCCGTCAGGCGCACCAGCAGGTATCCAAGCACAAAGACCGCGAGCAAAGCGAGCACGAAAAGCGTCAGCGAAATCTCGATCCTGTAGGGCGGATAGACCAGTTGCACGTAACCGGGATTGCGTGCGGCCAGTGTCACCGCAACCGCAGCGGCAAACAGTCCGAGCAACCATAGCAATCCTTTCATCGCCCACTCCCTTCGTGCGAGACGCGATAGTTGCGTACCGCTTCCAGACTGCCGCTGATGTCCGGCAGGTCGATGACGATGCTGGACGCGGCAAGTTTCTGCAAGGTAGCGAGTGCCTGGGCGCTATCCCCCGATTTGACATCGAAATAGCGTTTGAGCCATTCCTGCGAGGTCTTCATTTCGCGGCGGAAACTCACCTGGTCGCGCGTCAGCAGGGCCATACGGGCCGAGAACAAACGCAGTTTCAGATTTTCGCGGAGGAAGAATGTCTGTGTCGGCGACAGCAGCGGCATTTCCTGCCGCTCTGTGTTCTCTATGCGCACCAGGCTCCTGACCTCGTGCCACACTTCGTTCCAGAATCGCTCCCACATCCCCATCGCCTGATCGTTCTCGGCAACCGGCTTCAGGGGTTGGATATGGGTATCCTGGGTCAGCGGCAGACTGTCCACCGCGCCGATCACGCTGTCCAGGCGAGAATTGATTGCAGCGACGTCGACGTTGGGTAAAGCCCGGAGCTTTTCGATATCCTGCCCGATGCGCTTTTTCAGCGCGGCGAACGCGGGCCGCTGCAGTCGGCTCTCAGCCTGCTGCATGGCAATCAACGCCGCCTTCACGTTGGCGGACAACTGCAGCTGTTGCCCCGCGATCAGGAGCATCTGCTCGACTTCCGCCAGCGCGGTCTGTTCGCGGCTGCTCGACATTTCCCGGTACAGGGATTCGAGTGCGACGCGCTGGTTCTGGGTTTCCGCATATTTGCTTTCCAGCAGGCTGAGCTTGCCGCCGAGTTCGCGCACCAGCTCCTGGTTCTGCGCCACCAGCATCTGATTGGCCTTGTTCGCCGCTTCCACTTCGGACAGACGTTTGGCAACTTCCTGCTGTGTCTGGTTGAGCTGGGAATGCGCGTCCAGCCACTGCCAGACAAAGATCACCACCAGCACGGCCAGGGTGAGCTGCGTCAGCGTCACGCGCGCCAGGAGATTCCCGGTCCGATTGCGGTGAGGGGCATGCTCCACACCGGCAGAGATTGCGGTGTCCGGTGTGGTGCCGGATTTGCCGGCGGAGGCGGTTTGCTGTGGATCGTTCATCGCGTCATTTCCGTTCTGTGTTTGCCCATGCTATCAAACCCGACAACAGTCCGTCATCCCCGGCTTCGGTAACAACAACATGCTGCCAACCTTGCTGCCTTGCCGCGGTTGCGATGCGCTCGTGCGGTACGAACAGTGGCGTGCCCGCAATCCCTGTCCTGTCAGCCTTTGCGAGCATGTCCCAGAGGTGGCCCAGCGCCTCGCTGCTGGTGACAGTGATCGCAGACGGCGCCGCCGCGATCATCTCGCCGGCATCCATGTCCGGTTTGCGGCGGAGATAGCAGGTGACATATTCCACCAAGGCCCCGCGTGCCTTGAGCGTGTCACCCAGCAACTCCCGTCCGCCGTCGCCGCGAAAGATCATCACACGCTTTCCGGCGACGCCCTGCAGTTCCGCCAAAGCCAGCAGGGATTCGCTGTCAAAGCGCTCTGTCGGGGCAATGACGCGGGCCACGCCCAATTCGCGCAACGCCTTCGCACTGGCTTGGCCGACTGCGGCGATCTGCAAAGATGCGGGTAATGCCTCCCTCTCCCCAACCTTGGTGGAACTACTAGCCATTCGACTAGGCTGCCAGACAACGTCAGCCGAGTCGCTGGTTATCCCCCGTTGGGAGAGGGAGTTAATAGCTGTCATGCCGTAGCGCACGGCGTTCGGGCTGATGAAGATGGCGATATCGGCCTGCTTGAGGCGGGAGAGCTGTTCGTGCAGCCGTTGTTCGTCGGGTACCGCTTCTATCTCCAGCAGCGGGAACAGCAGCGGATTGGCGCCAAGTTGTTCCAATCGCCGCGCCAGCTCGGCCGCTTGTTCCCGCGGCCGCGTGACGACGACGTTCAATCCTGCCAGCGGCAGGTTATCGTAGAGCTCGCGTAGCGATTCGTTCGCCCCCTCGCCCGCCTGCTGGATAGGGTTAGGGTGAGGGGGTCGGGCTTGCCCGTTAGCCATTCAGTGCGGCGAGGATTTCGCCTGCGCCCTGCCCGAGCAAATCGCGGGCGACGATGTCGCCCAGGTTCTCCGGTTCCGCGATGTCGCCGATATGCTCGGCGCGCAGCAAACGCGTCCCGTCCGGGGTCGCCACAAAGCCGCGCATGCGCAACTTGCCGTTTTGCACTTCGGCAAAACCGCCCAGCGGCACCTGGCAGCTGCCGGCCAGTGCCCGACTCATCGCGCGCTCCGCCAGCACACAGGCCGCAGTATCGGCATGGTGTAACGGCGCCAGCACCGCTGCCAAGTCGGCGCGATCGGCCTGCGTCTCAATGCCCAGCGCCCCCTGCCCGACGGCGGGCAGGCTGTCCTCGCTTGAGATCACGGCGCGGATGCGGTCACCCAGACCCAGTCGTTTCAGGCCGGCGGCGGCAAGGATGATGGCGGCATACTGGCCCTCATCCAGCTTGCGCAACCGGGTCTGCACGTTGCCACGCAACGGCTCGATCTTCAAATGGGGAAAACGCGCGCGCAACTGGCTCTCACGGCGCAGGCTGGAGGTTCCCACCACGCTACCCGCGGGCAATGCAGCCAGGTTGTCGAATTTGTTGGAAACGAACGCATCGCGCGGATCTTCGCGTTCCCCGATACAGGCCAGAGCAAAGCCTTCCGGCAAGTTCATCGGCACGTCCTTCAGCGAGTGCACCGCGATGTCCGCACTGCCGTTTTCGAGCGCGGTCTCCAGTTCCTTCACAAACAGCCCCTTGCCACCGATCTTGGACAGCGTCACGTCCAGTATCTGGTCGCCCTGCGTGGTCATGCCCAGGATACTGACGGAAGTTTGCGGGTATAATGCACGCAGCCTGTCGCGTATATGTTCCGCTTGCCACATGGCCAACGCGCTTTCGCGCGAAGCGATCACCAGACGGGTTGGAGGAATTAGTGGAGCCTGATTCATCGTGGGTTTCCTAAAATTTGTGGCTAATATTATGCGGTTATCGAGCGGCGCATTCTAACAGGTGCGCCGTCCTTTTGCGCCGACGACACACCCCTGAAAAAATGAACCTGATCTCAGCTCCAGCCGACATCTCCAGCAAAGACCTGCCATTGCGCGACGACGTGCGTTTATTGGGCCGCATCTTGGGCGACACCCTGCGCGAACAGGAGGGCGAGGAGACTTTCCAGCTGGTCGAGAACGTGCGACGCGCCGCGGTGCGCTTCCGCAAGACGCAAGACGAGCGCGACGGCGAAACGCTGGAGCAGATGCTGGATGCGCTTTCGCCCAGCGATACGTTGGCCGTGGTGCGCGCGTTCAGTTATTTTTCGCAGCTTTCGAATATCGCCGAAGACCTTCATCACAATCGCCGCCACCGGGCCCACTTGAAGGCGGGCAGCCCGCCCAAGGACGGCACGCTGCAATTGGCGCTTGATCGCCTTCAGGAAAAGAGGATCGACAAGAAGACACTGCAGGCCTTTCTGGATAATGCGCTGGTTTCGCCGGTGCTTACCGCCCACCCCACCGAGGTTCAGCGCAAGAGCATCCTGGATTGCCAGCTCATCATCTCCAGTCTGCTGTCTAGCCGCGACCGCGTGGACATGACACCCGACGACCTCGCCGAAAACGAGGAAGCCCTGCATCGCTTCGTGCTGATCCTGTGGCAGACGCGCATGCTGCGCACCGCCAAGCTGAACGTACGCGACGAGATCCGCAACGGTCTTGAGTACTACCGCTACACCTTCCTGTCCGAGATCCCCAAGCTCTATGCGAATCTGGAGAAACAGCTGGAATCGCGCTTCGACCAGGACATCAAGGTGCCGCCGCTGCTGCGCGTCGGCAGCTGGATCGGCGGCGATCGCGACGGCAACCCGTTCGTCACGCATGACGTGATGGCGGACGCGGTTCAGGAACATTCCGCACTGGCGTTCGAGTATTACCTGAAGGAGACCCACCTGCTCGGCACCCGCCTGAGCCTGACCGACCGCCTGGTCGAAGTCACCCCCGAACTGCGCAAGCTCTCGGATGCCTCGCCGGACAAGTCCCCGGCGCGCGCCGACGAACCTTACCGGCGTGCGCTGATCCTGATCTATTCCCGCCTGTCCGCCACCGCCAGGCACCTTGGCCACGAGCTGTCGCGTTTGCGCCCGGTCGATCCGCACGCCCAGCCTTATGCCACCTCGCAGGAATTCATCGCCGATCTCGACGTGATGATCGATTCGCTGTTCAAGCATGGCGCGGTCTATCTCGCGCGCGGCCGGCTTGCCAACCTGCGCCGGGCCGCCGAATTATTCGGCTTCTACCTCGCTCCGCTGGACATGCGCCAGCATAGCGCCATCCTGGAACAAACCGTGGGCGAGCTGTTCTCCCACAGCTCCGGCAAGGCGAACTACGCCGATCTCGACGAAATGGCGAAGCGTCAGGTCCTGCTGGAAGCGCTGCAAGCCAACAAGATTCTGCTGGCCGACATCGAGCGCTATTCAGCCGTTCCCCAGAGCGAACTGCGCATCATGCAGGCTGCGGCAGACATCCACCGTCGCTACGGCCAAGGCGCGCTGCCCAACCACATCATCTCCAAGGCCGACGCGGTGAGCGACATGCTGGAGGTCGCGCTGATGCTTCAGCAGGTCGGCTTGCTGGAAGGCAGCGGCACGCTGCACGTCAACATCATCCCGCTGTTCGAAACCATCGAGGACCTGCGCGGCGGTGCCGCCATCATGGACGACCTGTTCTCCATCCCGTGGTACCGCAAGCTGCTGGCCAGCCGCGGCAATACGCAGGAGGTGATGCTGGGCTACTCGGACAGCAACAAGGACGGCGGATACCTCACCGCCAACTGGGAACTGTACAAGGCCGAAGTCGAGCTGGTGAAGATCTTCGAAAAGCACGATGTCGAGCTGCGCCTGTTCCACGGCCGCGGCGGCACCGTGGGTCGCGGGGGCGGCCCCAGCTACGACGCCATCCTGGCCCAGCCGCCGGGCAGCGTGAACGGGCAGATCCGCATCACCGAACAGGGCGAGGTGATCGCCAGCAAATATTCCAACCCGGAGATCGGCCGGCGCAACCTGGAGACGCTGGTTGCGGCGACCATCGAAGCCACGCTGCTGCATCACCACGGTGCGGACAGCACGATGCCGGAATACCACCGCATCATGGAGGCGCTGAGCCGCGATGCTTTCGTTGCCTATCGCAAACTGGTGTACGAGACACCCGGCTTCACTGAGTTCTTCTTTACCGCAACGCCCATCCGCGAGATCGCCGAACTCAACATCGGCAGCCGTCCTTCCTCGCGCAAGGCCTCCGACCGCATCGAGGACCTCCGTGCGATTCCCTGGGTGTTCAGCTGGGGCCTGAGCCGCATGATGCTGCCGGGCTGGTTCGGTTTCGGCAGTGCGGTGAAGCAGTTCATCGAACGCGAAGGCGATGCCGGACTCAAGCAGCTGCAGGCGATGTACAAAAACTGGGCATTCTTCCGCGGGATGATGTCGAACATGGACATGGTGCTATCCAAGAGCGACATGGGCATCGCCTGGCGCTATGCCGAACTGGTGCAGGATGTCGAGCTGCGCGACCGCATCTACGGTGCGATCAACAGCGAATGGGAGACCACCATCGAGATGCTGTTCGCCGTGACCGGCAACACCACGTTGCTCCAGGACAACCACGCCTTCGCGCGCAGCCTGCTGACGCGCACTCCATACATCGACCCGCTCAACCACTTGCAGGTGGCCCTGCTGCAGCGGCATCGCGCGGGCGACAAGGACGAAAAGGTGAAGCGCGCGATCCATCTGACCATCAACGGCATCGCGACCGGTCTTCGCAACAGCGGCTGATTCCCATACCGCATGGCGATCACGGAACGACGTGATCGATCCGGCTGCAATCAGTATTTTTCAGGACGTGAAAAAAAATGGGGAGACCGAAGTCTCCCCAATCTGGCGTTCCAACACTTGTTTTTTGATTATTGCTGGAACACCAATTCATTCTGCCTTGCTTTAACCGGCTTGTATCACCCGCTGAGAACTTGCGCCCGCAGCGGATGAACTAGCCAATCAGAACAGGACGTACAGGTTGGCAGCGTAAGTTGTATCTCCGCTTGCTGCTGCATTGGTACCAGCACCCTGGTTTACCAAAGTCCAGTAATCGCCGCTCTGTTTCACATACGACAAACGACCCAGCATGTTCTGTGCAATCTTGTAGGTTGCGGTCAGGAAGAATGCATTGTCCGAGGCGTTATTGCCATTCGCCACACCGGTGGTAACAGCGCCTACGTCAGTACCGCTCTTGGCGCGGCGGATCGCTGCACCCAGTGTCATGACTTCCGGAATGACGCCGATTTCCGCATCAACGTTGAACGAGCTGCGAGTCAGATAACCGCCTCCGTTGGCTGTGTTGTTAAAGTTATTTGGAGCCGCAGTGTTGCTGACAGGAGCGTTTGCATAGCTGAAATAGAAGCCGGTGGGCATTTCACCCAACGTGCCCTGCATCTGGCCATCAATCGCCCATGCCTTGGATTGATACATCGTTGCCAGACCGGCACCGGCATCGTTCAACGATGAACCGCTCCAGCTCTGGAAACCCAAAGCGGAATCCCAGCCTGCCAGATCGAACAAGCCGGCTACGCGAGCATAGGTGGAACCCAGGCTGCCCTGTTGCCCGGTGGCCATGCCGGTCTGGTTGTACTTGGTGATGTTGACGAAGCCCATGTCGCTGTTCACCACGGCGGCAACACCATCAGCCGCCGTTGCGGTATGGATGTATTGTTGCGCGGATACTGCATTGATGAACTCGTCGCCGGTGCCGCCCAGTGCATTGCCAACGGTGTTGGTGATCGAGTGGACAGCGTTCGCACCGGTATTCAGGTATTCAAAGCCGTAGGAAGCGCCCTGGCCGTTCGTGGCGAACGGGATGGCGCCTGCATGGATACCGCTGCTGCCGATCTCTGGCAGGATGGCCAGCTTGCCGGAATCGATTGCCGCCGGGGCTGACAGGGTGATCTCGGACAGGAAGCCGGCAAAGTCGCTCACGCGGCCACCGACAAACAGGGATGCCTCGCCGGCGATACCGGGCAGGTAGAAACCTCCATTACCCGGATTTTTTGAGACGCCGGTATTGTCGGCTGTCTGGTTGCTCTTGACGTAGCCCATGCTGGCCAGGAAATTGATGTTCAGCGTGTCAGGAATGGACAGGCGATCGCCTTCGATCTTGCCCTGTGCGCCCACCATGGTGAAGCCGGCGGCCTTGAATGCGCGACCGAAGCTGTTCAGCAACGGAAAGTGCTGGAAGTGACAAGCGGAACAAGCCATGCCGGTTTGACGCGCAAACACGGGCAAAGCGGATGCTTCGGGTGCAAATGCGACTGCTGCCATAACGCCTGCCAGAGACAGTACGATCTTTTTCATTACGTTTCTCCTATTTATTAATTATTAATGAGATTCAACACCAGCCATCCAACTCCCCTTGCGCCGTTAAATTCAAGTTAAGGCGCAAGTCAGGACCGAGATGCTAGCAATCTCAATGTCAAATTATTGTCAAGAAATGGTAAATAAAAAGATAAATATGTATTTTTGAGACACTTAAAATAAAGAAATGGTTACTTATTCGTTATGCAAACGTTAACCATATTTATAAAATGATTATCCACATAACTCCAGATCGGTGGCAAAAAGCGGCTTGTCTTTGAATTCATTTCAACCCAAAACGTCACTTGACGCACTAATTCACCCTTACCATTAAGTGGGTACGGTCCCTCTGTCACAACTGAAGCCGGGCGGGCTTTTGAATTTCTGACCACAAAAAAATAGGGAGACCGAAGTCTCCCCAATCTGGGTTCCACTACTTGCCCTTGTGTGATGTGTCGACACCGGCCCTCTCTGGTGCGACCTGCCTGCTCTCCCCTTTCACAGAAGATCGCGAACCGCCATCAACTCACCCACCTGGCTTGGTAGTTATTGGATTTTTATTGGAACTCCAATTCCTTCTGCCTTGCTTTAACCGGATCGCATCATCCGCTGCAGACTTGCGCCTGCGGCGGATGAGCTAGCCAATTAGAACAGGAAGTACAGGTTGGCAGCGTAAGTCGTATCGCCAGTTGCAGCCGCATTGGTACCAGCACCCTGGTTTACCAAAGTCCAGTAATCGCCGCTCTGTTTCACATACGACAAACGACCCAGCATGTTCTGTGCGAACTTGTAGGTTGCTGTCAGGAAGAAAGCATTGTCCGATGCGTTATTGCCATTATTTACACCGGTGGTAGCGAAGCCTACGTCAGTACCGCTCTTGGCGCGGCGGATCGCTGCACCCAATGTAAGGACTTCCGGAATGACGCCGATTTCCGCATCGATGTTCAACGAACTGCGAGTCAACTGACCTCCGCCGTTCAATGTGTTGTTGAAGTTATTTGCCACCACATTGCCGATTTCAGCAGGAGCGTTTGCATAGCTGAAGTAGAAGCCGGTGGGCATATCACCCAGCGTGCCCTGCATCTGGCCATCGATCGCCCATGCCTTGGATTGCATCATTACTGCTGTACCAACGCCACCATCGTTCAACGAGGAACCGCTCCAGCTCTGGAAACCCAAAGCGGAATCCCAGCCTGCCAGATCGAACAAGCCGACTACGCGCGCATAGGTGGAACCCAGGCTGGCTTGCTGTCCGGTAGCCATGCCGCTCTGGTTGTACTTGGTGATGTTGACGAAGCCCATGTCGCTGTTCACCACAGCGGCAAGACCATCAGCCGCGGTTGCGGTATGGATGTATTGTTGCGCGGAGACTGCATTGACGAACTCGTCGCCGGTGCCGCCCAGTGCATTGCCAACGGTGTTGGTGATCGAGTGGACAGCGTTCGCACCGGTATTCAGGTATTCAAAGCCGTAGGAAGCGCCCTGGCCGTTCGTGGCGAACGGAATGACACCAGCATGGATACCGCTGCTGCCGATTTCAGGCAGGATGGCCAGCTTGCCGGAATCGATTGCTGCTGCGCCAGACAAGGTGATCTCGGACAGGAAACCGGCAAAGTCGCTCACGCGGCCACCGACGAACAGGGATGCCTCACCGGCGATACCGGGCAGGTAGACGCCGCCGTTACCCGGGTTCTTTGTGACACCCGTGTTATCGGCTGTCTGGTTGCTCTTGACGTAGCCCATGCTGCCCAGGAAAGCCATGTTCAGCGTATCGGGGATGGACAGGCGATCGCCTTCGATCTTGCCCTGTGCGCCCACCATGGTGAAGCCGGCGGCCTTGAATGCGCGACCGAAGCTGTTCAGCAACGGAAAGTGCTGGAAGTGACATGCGGAACAAGCCATGCCGGTTTGACGCGCAAACACGGGCAAAGCGGATGCTTCGGGTGCAAATGCGACTGCTGCCATAACGCCTGCCAGAGACAGTACGATTTTCTTCATTGCAATTCTCCTCCAGAAAATTAACCCGTTCGGGAACAAAACCTCCCAAACCCAATTGGTGAAACGGAAACATCTTGTGCAAGGTGACTCCCCTGCTGCATGCACAAGTTGCGGAAGATACTAGCAATGGGATAGTAAAACGGTTGTCAATGAAACGTTAAAAAAACGTTAATTTGCGTTTATTGCAACACAACTTGATTTTTGTGGCCGAATGCCGAGACTGCCCGTCGATATTAGCTGGCAGAGAACTCGATCACCGCCGAAGTGCCCTCGCCTTCTTTGCTGTCGAGGGATATTTGCCAGCCGTAACGGTCGCATATCCGTTTCACCAGAGATAACCCGACGCCGGCGCCGGCACTCGACGGCCCCTTGTAATAGCGCTCCAGGGCACGCTCCAGCTCTTCGGGCCGCATTCCGATCCCGGTGTCCTGCACCGTGAGTCTTCCGGCCTCGACCTTGAGCAGGACGGAGCCCGACTTGGTGTGGAACAGACCGTTGCGAATCAGGTTGCCGATCACGATCTCCAGTAGCGGACGTTCGACCATCACAATGGTTCTCGCTATCGTTTCAACTTCGAGGCGTATCGGCCGGTCGCCGATCAGGTGCCGGTGTTTCTCGACACAGGCCTGCGCCACGTCGGACACATCGCAAGGCTGTTCGTCGGCGACATCGAGATGTTCGCGCGCCATCAGCAGCAAGGCGGAGGTCAGGTCTATCATGTCCTGGGTGGCACGATGGATGCGCGTGATGCGCTCTTTCTGCTTGGGGGAGAGAGACATATCCTGTTCCAGCACTTCGACTGCGCTCAGCATGATCGCGAGTGGCGTGCGCAATTCATGGCTCACATCCGCGGTAAAGAAATTTTCCCGCTCGATGAATTCCCGCAGCCGGCGGAGATAACGGTCGAAAGCCCGCGCCAGTTCCCCCACTTCGTCGTTGCTGGTCTCTTTGATCCAGGACAGAGACAGGTCGGTATCGCCCGGCTCGGCCTGCCCGACCTGCCTGGCCAGTCGGGTGACCGACGAGGTGACGCGGCTCGCCAGCCAGTAACCCCCGGCCGCCGAGCTGAAGATCATGAACAGGGCAAAGGTCTCCACATAACGGAAATACACCGCTTCATGGAAATGCTGGAGCTGAGTGTCGAACATCATGAAATAACGCGCGCCGTATTTGTCGACGACCAGGACCCGGTAGTCGATATTGCCGACGGTCATGTTGTATTTGCCCGGCGCCAGCGATTCGACCTCGTAGGGAATATTCTGGCTGCGCTTGGTCTCCGAGAGCATGTAGCCTTTGATGGATACGGTATTCGGCTCGACGAATATCGATTCGCTGGCGTGCTTGTTCAGCTCTTCCAGCAATGCCTCATCCATGAGCTGGTGCCCAATGTGCTCGACGGTCAGGTAGGCGCCTGCTGCAAGCAGGATGCTGAGGCCCGCGCCGAAGATCGCATAGAAGAATGCGACCCGGAAGCGCAGGCTATTGGTCTGGAACATCCGGGCTGACCAGCTGGTAACCGAAACCGCGCATCGTCCGCAACAGCTTCCGCTCGAAGGGCTTGTCTATCAGCTCCCTGAGCAAGTGCACATGCGCCCGCAGCGAATCGCTGTCGGGACGCCCTTCGCCCCATACGACATGCTCGATGTCTTCGCGATTGACCACCTGGGGAGAGCGCGACATCAGTATCTCGAGTATGCGGTAGGGAATCGGCGGCAGGTCGATCGCCTTGGTGCCGCGCCGCACGGAGCACGTAAATGGATCAAGCGTGAGATCCTCCACCGTCAATTTTTTCTGCTTCTGGGTGTGATCTCCGCCGCGCCTGAACAGGACGCGCAATCTCAGTTCCACTTCGCGCAACTCGGCCGGCTTGACCAGATAATCGTCCGCGCCGGCTTCCAGGCCGGCTATCTTGTCTTCCAGCGAATCGCGCGCCGTGATCATCAGCACCGGTGTGTCCTTGCCGCCTTCTTCGCGCAATTTTCGGCAAAGCGTGATGCCATCCATGCCCGGCAACATCAGGTCGAGCACGATCACATCGTATTCGTTGACCAGCGCCAGGTGCATGCCGGTGATTCCGTCCCCGGCCGCGTCCACCACATGGCCTTTCGCTTCCAGGAAGTCGAACATGTTGGAAGCAAGGTCCCGGTTGTCTTCGATAATAAGTACACGCATAGTTTATTTCCCGTATTCCTTCACAATTCCCATTTGTCGACGGCTGATCGGCAATTTCTCTTCCAGCCCCTTTACTCTCATCAGCCAGCCACTTTCCCCCTCGTCGCCGCCTTTTTCAAACCCGATGATAGCGTCTCTTGCCACAAGGCAGTTGCGATGGATGCGCACGAAGCGCGTGGCATATTCTTTTTCGAGCGCCGTAAGCGATTCTTCGATGAGGTATTCACGCTCGGCAGTTCGCACTGTAACGTATTTCAGTTCCGCCCGCAGGTAGAGCACCTGGTCGATGGGTATCAGCAGCACTTTGCCGCGCTCGTGTGCGGACAGGTTGCTGCGAGCCTCCGGCGTGAGTTCCCTCAGCACTTCGGTGCGTATCGGAACCATGTCGCGTGCCCGGGAAAGCGCGTCGAACAGGCGTCCAAGGCGGATCGGCTTCAGCAGGTAATCGATGGCCCGCTGTTCGAAGGCCTGGATGGCATAGGCATCATAGGCCGTCGTAAATATGATCAGCGGGGGATGTTCGAGCTTGTTCAGGTGGCCTGCCAGTTCGATCCCGTCCATTTGCGGCATGCGGATGTCCACGAGCACGACCTCGGCAGGTTCCTCCGCGAGCTTGTCCAGGGCTTCTTGTCCGTTCGCAGCTTCGCCCACGAGTTGCAGCGGGAACTGGGCGGCACAGTCGGCAAGTTTCTCCTTGAGCCGGTTGCGCGCGGGGGTTTCGTCATCCACGATGAAAACAGTGAGCGGCAAGGTGATCGTGTCGGTCATGCTGTCTGCCCCAGAGAAATGGATATTTCGCGTAGCGTCTCCCTGTACCCCTCTCCCCGCGGGAGAGGGGGCACGGGGGTGAGGGAACGATCATGGCGCATACGATTAATCATATTTCAGATTGCGCCTTGATTGTCACGTAAGGGATAAGTATATGGACAATATAACGGTCCGCACCGGTCTCGACCTGGTATTTCGCTTCGACATCGAACAGCAGGTCCAGGCGTTCGCGGATGTTGGAGAGCGCCATCTTGTTGCCTGCGGTTCGCGTCGTTGCCTGCCTTATCGCAGGGTTGCTGACTTCCATGTTCAATCCGTCGTTGTTTCGATACAGCCTGACGTCGATGACGCCTCCTTCCGGCAAAGGCTCGATGCCGTGGTAGACGGCATTTTCCAGCAGCGGTTGCAGGATGAGCGGCGGAATGAGCGCGTCCGCCGGCATGTCCTGCATATCCCAGCGCACCTGGAGGCGTTCGCCCAGACGCAATTCTTCAATAGCCAGGTATTGCCGCGCAAGCTCCACTTCCTTGCTCAATGCGACCAGTTCGTTCTGGTCTGTCATCGCCATACGAAACAGGTCCGCCATATCTTCCAGCGCGATCTCGGCGCGCTTGGGATCGGTGCGCATGATGCTCAACACGGCGTTGATGGTGTTGAACAGGAAATGCGGCCGGATGCGCGCCTGCAGCGCCTGCAGCCGCGCTTCATGGCGCGCCGGAGAGAGCGCTTCTGCCCGCAATCTGAAGTAATAGAGCAACGTCAATGCGAAGGCGATGGCGATCAACGCGTGGCGCACATAACGAAACGCGCCGAATCCGGCGCCGGAAAACAGATCGCCGCCCAGCAAGTCGATCGATAAGGTCACTGCCGCCACGACCGCCGATACGGCCAGCATGCCCTGCCAGTAGGCTATCCTGCCTAGCACCGGATTCAGTCCATACAGCAGCAGCAGGCTGGTCAGCAGCACGGGTTGCAGCAGTGCAGAACCCTGCAACAGGTTGCTCAGCAGGTTGGAGGGGGAAGTGGCCTGCGACACCAGACCGAGCAGCGCGATGCCGTTTGCCAGCAGCACGATGCGCAAGACCGTACCCAGGTTTACGAAGTTGGGCAGCAGCTTGGGGGGAATGTTTTGATTTATACTGCGCGTCTCCGGCATTTTGACCTTTCAATTGCCGCTCATTCTGGACAAGACATGGCAACGATGCAAGACAATCAGACATGGTCGGGACGCTTCAATGAACCCGTGGCGGAACTGGTGAAGCGCTATACCGCTTCGGTGGATTTCGACAAGCGCCTCGCATTGTTCGACATCCAGGGCTCGCTGGCACATGCGCAGATGCTTGCCAGCTGCGGCATCATCTCCGCGCAGGACCTGAAGGATATCCAGCGCGGACTGGGGCAAATCGAAAGCGAGGTTGTCAGCGGCGATTTCGTCTGGCAGCTCGACCTGGAAGACGTGCACCTGAATATCGAAAAGCGGCTCACCACGCTGGTCGGCGATGCGGGCAAACGCCTGCACACCGGGCGTTCGCGCAATGACCAGGTGGCGACCGACATCCGCCTGTATCTGCGCAGCGCCATCGACGACATCACTTTGCTGCTTAAAGGTCTGCAGACCTCCTTGCTGGATCTGGCGCAACACCACACGCACACCATCATGCCGGGGTTCACCCATCTGCAGGTCGCGCAACCGGTGAGCTTTGCGCATCACCTGATGGCGTATTTCGAGATGTGCCAGCGCGACGTGGAACGTTTCTGCGATGCGCGCCGCCGCGTCAACCGCCTGCCGCTGGGCGCGGCCGCGCTGGCCGGAACCAGTTATCCGATCAAGCGCGAGCTGGTGGCCGAACTGCTGGGCTTCGAAGCGGTATGTCAGAACTCGCTGGATGCCGTGTCCGACCGCGACTTCGCCATCGAATTCACGGCCGCCGCCGCGCTGACCATGACGCACCTGTCGCGCCTGTCGGAAGAACTGATCCTGTGGATGAATCCGCGTTTCGGCTTCATCGACATCGCGGATCGCTTCTGTACCGGCTCTTCCATCATGCCGCAGAAGAAGAATCCGGATGTGCCGGAACTGGTGCGCGGCAAGACCGGGCGCGTGAACGGCAATCTGGTCGCCCTGCTCACGCTGATGAAAGGCCAGCCGCTGGCTTACAACAAGGACAACCAGGAAGACAAGGAGCCGCTGTTCGACACGGTGGATACGCTCACCCAGACATTGCGCATCTACGCCGACATGATGGGCGGCATCACCGTCAAGCCGGAAGCCATGCGTCGCGCGGCGTTGCAAGGTTATGCCACGGCGACCGACCTGGCCGATTACCTGGTGAAGAAAGGTTTGCCGTTCCGCGATGCGCATGAAACGGTGGCTCTGGCAGTACGCTTTGCCGAGCAACGGGGAGTGGACTTGGCCGAACTCAAGCTGGAAGAATTGCAGGAATTTTCCAACCAGATCACTGACGACGTCTTTCGCGTTTTGACGCTGGAAGGTTCGCTCGCCGCGCGCAACCACACCGGAGGTACGGCTCCGCAACAAGTGGAAGCTGCCATTGCAAGGGCTCGCAAGTTACTCGCTTCCTGAACTCCGGGCAAAAAAACGGGCCACCTTGCGATGACCCAGAATAGGAGGAGAGTATGAAAGATTGAGTTGGTTGCAACTCAAGGCTCTAACAACTCAAGATGCATTCTAGGAGCCCGTTCCCGTGTTGCATATATGCCAAACGGCCTATATATCGGCCTATACCTTTCGTACGGCAGCGCACACAGCTCCTCAAACTGACTGAGACACCGGGCTAATTTTGCAGTTTCCCCCCGCTGACCCGCTCTATCCCTGCCATGTCCTTTACCGACATCACTCCGGTAAACCCATGCTGCTGCAATATCGATCGCACCTTATCGGCCTGATCATAGCCATGCTCCAGCAAAAGCCACGCGTCGCGTTCAAGGAAATCCCGCGCCTGTGCGACGATGCGCCGGATGTCATCCAATCCATCGGCGCCAGCGGCCAAAGCGGATATCGGTTCGAAACGCGCATCGCCCTGTGAGAGATGCACATCGCCTGCAGCAACATAGGGCGGATTGGAGACGATCAGGTCGTAGGGCTGTCCGGCCAAGCCGGAAAACCAGTCGCTGCGCAGGAATCTGGTATTTGCAATGCCGAGCCGCCGGGCGTTCTCTGTTGCCACCTGCAATGCCGCTTCCGAAGTATCCACCGCCATCACGTCGGCGCCCGGTCTGGCATGTGCTATCGAAAGTGCGATCGCGCCGCTGCCCGTGCCCAGATCAAGTACGCGAAACTGGCCGCGTACGGGTATATGCTCCAGTGCGAGTTCGACCAACAATTCCGTTTCCGGACGAGGAATGAGCGTGTCTGGAGTAACCTTGAAGCTCAACCCGAAGAACTCCCGTTCGCCCAAAATGTAGGCGACCGGCTCGCCCTGCAAGCGACGCTGCAACAAGGAGTCGTAGGCTTCCTGCCGGATTTCGTCCAGTGCGTGCTCGGAATGCGCGAGGAGATAGGAGCGCGGGACTTCCAGGACATGCTGCAGCAGGCATTGCGCCTCGATGCGTGCAGTCGCCGCACCGAGATCGAGCGCTGTGTTCAGCCGCGCCGCGTCGGCCTGCAAGATGTCCTGTATCGTTCGCAAGGCATCAGCTTTCTTCTGACAATGCCGACAACTGTTCGGCTTGGTGTTCGGCCATCAGGGCATTCGTAAGCTCGGTGATGTCGCCGTCCATGATCTGGTCCATCTTGTACAGCGTAAGGTTGATGCGGTGGTCGGTGACGCGCCCCTGCGGGAAATTATAAGTGCGGATGCGCTCCGAGCGGTCGCCGCTACCGACCAGCGACTTGCGCTCGGCGGCAATCTTGCTGTGCGCGGCCTGTTCCTGCTTGTCCTTGATGCGCGCCGCCAGCACGCGCATGGCTTGCGCCTTGTTCTGGTGTTGCGAACGCCCGTCCTGGCATTCGACCACCGTCCCGGTGGGGAGGTGCGTGATGCGCACGGCGGAATCGGTCTTGTTGATATGCTGACCGCCCGCACCCGAGGCGCGGAACGTGTCGATGCGCAGGTCGGCAGGATTGAGTTCCACTTCTCCCACCTCGTCAGCTTCAGGCAGGATGGCGACGGTACACGCGGAGGTGTGGATCCGCCCTTGCGTCTCGGTTGCCGGCACACGCTGCACACGGTGCGCGCCGGATTCGAACTTCAGCACCGAATAAGCGCCCTGACCGATGATGCGCGCAATAACTTCCTTGTAACCACCCATCTCGCCGGGACTTTCGGAGATGATCTCGACCTGCCAGCGGCGGCGCTCGGCAAAACGCACATACATGCGAAAGATATCGCCCGCAAAGATCGCCGCCTCGTCACCGCCCGTTCCGGCCCGCACCTCGAGGAAGACGTTGCGCTCGTCGTTGGGGTCTTTGGGCAGCAATTGCTTTTGCAGTTCGACTTCCAATTGCTCCAGTCGCTCGCGGCCGGTCTTGATCTCGGCATCGGCAAATTCGCGCATGTCCGGATCGCTTGCCATTTCCTGCGCGGTGGCGATATCCGCCTCGCAGGCCTGGTAGGCGTGGTAAAGCTCGACCACCGGCTCGATTTCGGCGCGTTCGCGATTGAGCTTGCGGAAGGCGTCCATGTCACGCGTGGCCTCCTCGCTGCTCAACAGACGGGTGACCTCGTCCAACCGCTCGCTGAGTTGGGCGAGCTTGGATGAGATGCTGGGTTTCATTCGGGAGAGTGCAGGTGGTAGATGCGGTGTACCGCGTCCAGGATCGCTTCGCGTTCGTTCGCCTGTGCCTGGTTCAACGCTTGGGTGGGCGCGTGGAGGAATTTATTGGTCAAGGATGCGCTCAGCAGATCCAGCACCTTTTCCGGGCTTTCGCCTTTGGCCAGCAGGCGCAAGGCTTTTTCCATTTCTGCACGACGCTGCCGTTCCGCATGATCGCGCAAGGCGCGGATGGTAGGCACCATTTCGCGCGATTGCATCCAGTGCATGAATTCATTGACGCCGGAATCGATGATGACTTCGGCTTCCTTCACCGCTCCTTGGCGCGCATCCAGGCCGTCACGCACCACGTCGGACAGGTCGTCCACGGTGTAGAGGAAGACATCGCTCAATTCCGCGACTTCCTTTTCCACGTCGCGCGGCACCGCCAGGTCCACAATGAACAAAGGACGATGCTTGCGAGCCTTGAGTGCGCGCTCGAGCATGCCCTTGCCCAGGATAGGCAAGGGGCTGGCGGTACAGGTGACGATGATGTCGTGATGGGCCAGCTGTTCCGGCAACTCGTTCAGCGTGATGGCATGGCCATTGATGCGCCGCGCCAGGACTTGCGCACGTTCCAGCGTGCGGTTGGCGACGGTGATGTGTTTCGGGTTGCGGGCCGCGAAATGCACGGCGTTGAGCTCGATCATCTCGCCCGCGCCGATGAACAGGATGCTCTGCTCGGAAATGCTGGGATAGATACGTTCCGCGAGCTTAACCGCAGCCGCCGCCATGGAAACCAGATTGGCACCGATCTCGGTCTGGGTCCGCACGTCCTTGGCGACCGAGAAAGTGCGCTGGAACAGCTTGTGCAGCAGGAAACCCAATGTGCCCGCCTGCTCGGCCTGACGCACCGCCTGTTTCATCTGTCCCAGTATCTGCGGCTCGCCCAGCACCATGGAATCCAGCCCGCTCGCCACGCGGAAAGCATGCTTTATCGCTTCCTCCTGCGGCAGGCGGTAGATATACGGCTCGATCTCATTGGCGGGCAAGTGGTGGTAGGCCGCCAGCCAGTCGACCGCTTGGGTCGGCGCGCTGGTGCTGCAATAGATCTCGGTACGGTTGCAGGTGGAAAGGATGGTCGCCTCTTTGGCGGCACCGTTGTCCACCAGGTCGCGCAGAGCGCTATCCAGCGTCTCGACATTGAACGCGATCTGCTCGCGCACGGCGAGCGGCGCGGTCTGATGGTTTATGCCGAAAGTGAATAACTGCATGGGAATGAACGACTATCCGGGTTCGCGAGGATGCGGATTATAGTAGCTGGGCGGGCCGAATACCAGCCGACCCGGCTCCATCGGATCGCCGGCTACTTCTTGGGCTGCAACTGGGCCAGGGCCATTTCGGCATCCGGGCGCAAGCGGCTGTCAGGATGTTTCTTCAGGAAGTCGGCAAATCCGGCCTGAGCCCCCGGCATATCGCCCGTGTCTGCCAGGGAGACCGCCTTCTTGAAATCCGCCAGTTCGTCGGCATCGATCTGCGGGTGGGCCTCGCCCTTCCAGTAGACCTCTTCCGCATCGGCCTGTGCACCCCGCACGCCGCCGACCGCGGTCGTCGTGGCGATCTTCTTTTTCGGGGTGAGCATCTCGATCTTCCTGCGCAGGCGCTCCCAGAATGAAAGGCCCTGATTATCATCCGCGCTGTATGCCGGAGCGGCGCTCACTGCGCCCAACAACACCAGCAACGCGATCAGTTTTTTCATGTGAATCTCCTTGGTTTAGGTTACCACTATCTGCTACGGTACATCCGAATCAGAGCGTGTTCAATAGTTCCAATTCCAGTGCACGGTGCGCCTCCTTGACCGAAGGATCCAGCGACTGCGCCTTGACAAACGCGGCCTTGGCTTTCTTGACATCCTTGGTCGCCTTATAGGCGCGTGCCAGATTTACCCATATATTGGCGTCGCCGGGAGACATCTGCGTCGCCGCCAGATATGCCTTTTGCGCATCCTGATATTTATCCTCGATCATGAAGATATTGCCGCGATTGTTCATCGCAGCCGAGTTCTTGGGTTCCAGCGCGAGTACCTTGTCGAAATACTTCAGTGCTTCGTCACGGTCTCCCGCCTTGGCCAGGATGATCCCCATCTGCAAGTGAGCATCCGCATCGGACGGGTTCGTTTTGATCGCATTGAGATAGCGCCGCGTCTTGGTTTGGGAGCTGATCTTCAGAACCGACATATAGTCGGAAGGGAATTTCTTTTCGATCTCGGCGCGGGGTATATCGCTTTGCTTCAGGTTCGAGTCCGGCAAGCTGGCCGGCTTGTATTTTTCCCAGGAAACGTGGACATCGAGTACGTTCAAGCCTTTGTCTTTCCACTTGTAATAGGTCGCAGCACCCTTTTCCCATGCCGGAACGAACGCGCTGCCCAGCAGCGTGGTCTCCACCGGAATCCACAAGCGTCCATCGTAGATCACGTACATGTTGTCCATGGTATAGCCGTCATCGTCCGCCGTGATGCCCGCGGCGAACATCATGAACATATGTCCCGGCACCTCCAGCACGCGCGTATCGATCCCCATGCTTTCGAGCGCCGCCGAATAGAACGCCACCAGGTCGTCGCAATCGCCGGACTTGCGCTCCAGAGTCTCGCGCGGGAACTGGACGTAATCGACGGTATCCACCTTGCCCGAAGTGACTTGGTAGGGGTTGGTCGGGTCCGGGATGTAAGTCATGCCGTAAACCCCCAGCATGTCGAACACGGCGGCGGCCAGCTGTGCCTGGTCCTTGGTTTCCTTGAACTGGGTGACCACAGACCGCACAAAATTCATCACCGGCGGGTCTTTGGGAGTGACGAAGGCGGCATAACGATCACGGTCGTCCCAGGTCAGACGATGCTTGTCGTAGACATTCACCGTCGGGGTCTTGCTGAATGCCACACGCTTGCCATCATCGAAATAGCTCGCCTCTATCATTGCCTGCACCGAACTGTCCTCGGTAATGGTCAGGATGCTGTTGTTGAAGACAGCCTTGAGCGCAACTTCCGCGCTCTCCCCCGGCGCCAGCTTGTCCAGCTTGGTCTCCGTCGGGAAATCCATGAAATCGCGCAACTGGAACGTCACCTTGACCCGTTCCATGTTCTTGTTGGTATTGTTGATCAGTTTGATCCGGCCGATACCGTCGCGTTCATAGATCTTGTACGAGTTGGAAAACACGTCGCGCAATTGAACGACTTCGATCTCCAGCGGCGGACGGTTGAATATCTGCGTGGTCGCCTCTACTGGCGTTTTTTCCGATTCTGTTCCGTCGCTGCTCAATATCGAGACATAGTAGGTGTATTTTGTCTCCGGAGTCAGCGCATCCTTGACGAATTCCGGTTGTGTGACCTCACCGATCCTGGTGAACGCCTCACCGTCTTTTTGGTAGATCCGGTAGGCGCGGAAATACTTCGAATCGACCCCCACCCAGTTCATTTTCACTTGCCAGGGAGTGGTCTGCACTTGCACGGTCGAAAGCGCTGCCGGTACAAACTTGGTCGGCACCCCGCCCACTACTGCACTGGTCGCGCCTTCAAAGCCGAAATGGGTTTCCCCGCCGATGCGGTAATAGTAATGAGCATCGGCATCCAGATCCTGATCCACGAACTGGTTGTTCGAACTTGTGCCAACCTGCACGAAATCGCCGTTCTCGCTTCTGGAGCGGTAGATGCGATATTGCTTGATATAGGGCGAGGATGCCGGCGCCCAGTTCAGCTCGACCGAATGTACTTTTCCCTGAGCTGCCAACTGCTGTGGCGCTTCCGGTTTCAGCAAGGTGCTGAACACCTCTACGCGCTTGTTCTCGATATCCGAAATCGCGAAATTGGTGCCGCCGCCATACGCGATGGCAACCGGGTCGTCGAACGCACCCACGCCAGTCCCCTTGGCGCCGAAACGGCGCAGCAACTGCCCCTTGGACGAAAACACCTTGACCTGGTTACCGTCCAGCACCATTACCTCGTCGTTAGCCGCAATCAGGGAGATCGGGGATGACAACAAACTCCCGTCTTTCGTCCTGCCAAATTCCCCGAGCGATTTCCCGGCGGAGGAGTAAGCCAGTACGCTTTTGCGCGAAGAATCGAGTATGTACAGATCGTCGTTCTGGTCGAACGCCATCGCGACGGGCGAGCTCAATCTGGTCGAATTTTCGCCGTTCAATGCATTCAGGAACACCCCGTCTTCCCGGAATATCTGCACGTTGTGGTTGGACCGGTCGGCTACGAACACCATGCCGGCATTCGATATCGCGATCGCCGATGGATTGTCGAATTGTCCGGCGCCGCTTCCCTCCTTGCCCAGGCTGGCGAGCACCTTGCCGCTCTCGTCCAGTTTCACAACGCGATAGCCCTTCTTGTCCACAACCCAGATCGCACCCGACTTGTCCACCGTCACGGCGGTCAACTGCATATCGTCAAGCTTGATTACCCCGGCGGCCGCACCCTTGCGGATAGTCACCAGACTTTTCCTGTCCTTGCCTATGGCATAAAAGGTCTCCTTGCCATCCCAAGCCAGTTGACCCGCCTCTACCGGAATGTTTTCCAGCCACTTTATCGACGCTCTTCCCGCAACCTTGGGCAACGGGTCTTGTGCTTTCCCGGCCTCGACGACGAAAGCCTCGATCAACGATTTCTTTGAATCTCCGACATACACCTGCTGCGCTTTGTCTACTGCCAGGCCGGACACGCTCTTGAACTGCGCCTTGCCTTCTCCCTTGGAGCCGAAGCTAAATGCTTCATTGCCGTCAAAGTCATATTTCAGGATGCTGAAACCAGCCTCGTCCGCGACGTAGATTCCGTCTTCCGCCACGCACATCGCGGCCGGCTTGCCGTTCTTGGGCAGCGAACGCAGATACAAGCCTTTCGGGTCGTATATCCTGACCGATTTGTCATCCGCATCGCGCACGTATATCCGGCCCTGCGCATCCAGTGCGACGTCCGTCGGCTCTCCCAGTTTGTAGGTCTTTTCCTTTTCCGCTGCGCTGCCCGGAGTTGCGCTCAGTGCCAGCGTGGACAGGAAGACGCCGTTGATACCGTACATCTGTATCCGCCCGTTGCCACTGTCTGCGACATACACCACGCCCTCATATGCCGCGACCCCTTGCGGCCCATCCAGGGCAGCGTCGCTAGCAAGATTGCCGCCCGATTTGCTACCGAAACGGCCGGTATATTTGCCCGAAGACAAGTCGTACATGACGATCTGGTTTGTCTTGCTGTCAGCCACATAGACGGTTGCGTTGGCGACCGAGACGGCTTCCGGTTTCCTGAGCAGTTCCGTATCGCCGCTCTTCGCAGCCAGGGTCATCAAGGTCTTGCCTTCCTGATCGACGATATCCACCGAACCGTCCTGGCTGGTGATGTAGAGATTGCCGCCATAGGCTCCAAGCAATTTGCGCAATTTTGGCACCGGTATCTCGCTCCGGAAATCGGCTTTGGAAAAGCCATTGGTCGTACCGGCTCCGTTATCCGCCGCCCAGACACCGGAAGAGAGAAGCAACATTGAAATTACGATGAATATGTTTCGCATGTCCCTGACCTATTCGAAGTGGTAATCGTATTGTCTTACCCAGGAGCCGCCCGGGCTATTGTTCTAAAAACTTCTATTTCTCTGCGCGATTGAATACGCCGTCCCAATTTTCAGGCGGCGGGTTCTGTGTGAAATACCCACACCGCTCAAGATATATTCTACTGGGTTTATCTTCCGGTGCGGCATCCAATACGGCGGTAAATGCCGCTTGCGCCTTTTCCCATTCCCTAGCCCGGTACAGGGCCAGCGCCGCCTCGAAACGGGCCGCTGTGGGGAAATCCAGGGCAGACATACCTTCCAGTGGCTCATAGATGGTAACGGGGAACTGTTTGCCCACGACGCGGATCTTGTCCAGTTCCCTGTATCGGCACATTTCGCGCGTTTTTTGATAGGTCTCTTCGCCAACCAGGTAGGTAACACCGTAGTACTTTGCCGTTCCCTCAAGACGTGCAGCCTGATTCACCGTATCGCCGATGACGGTATATTCCATCTTCTTGCCCGCAAGGCCGACATTGCCCGCCACCACCTCTCCGGACTGCAACCCGCCGCGGATACTGAACGGCTCCACACCGCTTTCCGTCCATTTGGCATGCAGCGCTTTCATCCGTTCGTTGATTGCCCTGATGCAATCGATGGCCAGCTTCGCGTGGTCGGGCTGCGCCAAAGGTGCACCCCAATAGGCCATGATGCCGTCACCGATGAATTTATCGATGGTGCCGTCATGCTGTTCGATCACCTGCACCATCGCACCCAGATATTCGTTGAGACGCGACACCACTTCCTGCGGCGGGTGTGTCTCGCTGAAGGAGGTGAAACCCTTGATGTCGGTGAACAGCACCGTGACTTCCTTGTTGTCTCCGCCTATCTTCGCCGTGTCCGGGTCTTTTTCCAGCCGGGCAACCAGCTTGGAGGACATATAACTGGAAAACATGGAGCGCATCTCGCGCGCGCTTCGTTCCAGCACCAGATAGCGAAAGCCGCCCCCGATCAGTACGGCGATCACCGCCGAAATGATCGGGTAGATCATGCTGATCCATTGCCCTGCATTGAACATGTAATAAGTGAACCAGACATAACCGGCAATCAATACGGCCGTTGCCGGGATCGCTCCGTAGAGGCGCAGCCGCGTTGTCAGAAAGAATGCAACCGCTCCCATTGCAGCGATGAAGAACATGTCGATCAGCGCCTCCAGGCCTCCCTGGCGAATGTAGCGTTCGCTGATGATGTCGTCGGCAATGGCGGCGTGCAGCTCCACCCCCGGGGTATTGCCATTGAACGGCGTAACGCGCATGTCATAGATGCCCAACGCGGTCGCGCCGACGAACAGTATCTTGCCCTTCAATTTTTCCGCGGGAATGCGTCCCTTCATCACATCCACGAAGGAATAGCGCGGGTAGATGCCCGGGCCGCCTGCATAGTTGATCCACATCTGGTATCCGGCGTCGACCGGGATGTGACGGTCTCCCACCGCAATATCGAAGTCCCCGGCGGAAAACGTCGTTTCACCCAGCGCCTGCATTGCCGCCATCAATCCCAGAGAAGGAACCAGCTTGCCGTCCGTATCAATCAACAGCGGATTGCGGCGAATCACACCATCTTCGTCCGGCAATTGATTGATATGCCCGACCCCGATCGCGCCCTGCTCGATCTCCGGCAAACTGCGCGTAACGCTGCTCACACGACCGTTCTTGTCGAAATCAAAGGTCATCGCCAGCACGACATTTCCTGCACGCCCGATCGCTGCGGCAAAAAGCCTGTCATTCGCGGCGGTGTCATGCTCGGGGAAAAACGCGTCGAACATCACAGCTTTCGCTTTCGCGGCAGCCAGCCTGTCCAGTAACGGCACATAACGGTCGCGGCTCCAGGGGTAGCGCCCCAGTTCGGCGATACTCTTTTCATCTATCGCGATGATCCCGATATCGGGGCTGGGCTTGATCGGGCCGCGCAGGTCCTTGAAGCGGAGATCATACGTCTTGGCCTCGAAAGCTTCGAGGAAGGGATTCTGTGTGTAGTAAAGCATCAACACACCGAAGATGGAAAGCGTGGCCAGCAAGAGAGAAAGCGCGGTGGTGTTCCCGAGCATCAACATCTTTTTCCAGAACGGTGGAAGACCCATGCCTGATTTATCCCCCCATGAATCGGAACTGCGATCGCCCCCCTGGCTTCCGCTTTGTCATAATGCCATAGCCTGTCTGCGTAGGTTATAGAAATACTAAGACCGTTTTTCACGTCCCGAACTTGCGCATCAATGCGCATGCGCCGAACGTCCGGGATTGCCGCGTAGAAGTGGCGGACGCAGTGTTGATTGCGCAAACGAGGGCATTTAAGTTATTGTTGCCAAAATAACTGGGAGGTTCGGGAAATGCGATTCAGGATAACTTCAATTGTCGGAGTGGTTGTTCCGGTGCTGGCGGCATTGTTCCTGACAGGCTGCCTTACCGGCGGAGGCGGCCCTACATACGATGGCGCATGGACAGTGGGTTATGTCGATTCGAGCTTTACACTACCTGCCGCCGCAAGCGGGGCTACCGTAACTTGCACTATACAGACCCCGCTTCCCACAATAACGCTGGTAAATGGAACTGGATCAACCAGCCAGACAAATACCTGCATTAATACTGTTTCGGGAACTCAGAGTTTTATTTATCTTATTAGTGTTGCCGTTACGACTTCGACCAGCATGGTAAATGCCATCGTGAATGGCGTTCCGTTGACTGGACAGTGCATCAGTGCATTTGGGTGTGCAGCACAATCCGGAACCAAATCGCTTAGCCTGACACGCTAGATTGCGAATTATCTTGCGCTGATAGCTGCCGCCGGAGCCAGAGATGGCCCGGCGGTTTTTCATTTGCAGCGGCCTTGCTGCACGTTATCTGGCAAACCTGGCTTTTTCTTCGCTGAACACTGGCCCCCATTTGGGATGCCCTGCTTCCTCTGGCTTCAGCTTGAATTGCGGATCGATCTCCAGCGCTTTTCTGAATTCGCTCCGGCACTGTGTCACTTCGTCAGAGATGCAATGTATAAAAGCCAGATACTTATGCGCCGTCACCTGGTCTTCTTTCGTAGCCAAGCCGTCATAGCGGGAGTGATTCAATAGATGATTCAATACCAGCGTCGCGGTCGCCATATCGCCTTCCTGGAAACTCTTCACGCCGACGACCAGATCCTGGCGCGAATCGCTATTCAACGATGCAATGGCACAGGCACCCAGCAATAGGGGAGCCAGCGAAATTATCCATGTCGCACTTTTCACTTCAGTCCCAAATAGCACGATGACGATTATAGAAATTCAAAAGGGCTCGCACCTTTGCGAGCCCTTCAGGTATTGGTGGCCCGGGGCGGAATCGAACCACCGACACAAGGATTTTCAATCCTCTGCTCTACCGACTGAGCTACCAGGCCGTTTTTTCGCCCTTCCCTAGCGGGTTGGGTAAAACGAAGGCGCGCATTGTAGCGGCTAGCCGCACGGCGGGCAATATAAAAAACAAACCCCGCTTTTGGCGGGGTTTGTCGGGTGTTTCAAGCGCCCGAACCGTAGCGAGCGACTTGAGTGCAAGGCGCACGGAGCACAGAAACCGGAATGTACATTAAGTACATGAGGATTTCGAGCACCGCGCAACGCCGCGAGCGAATGGGTGGCGGCGAAAGCCGCCGGGCACCCATCGGCCTACCCTTTACGGGTAAATCAGGTCGCGCAGTAGGTTAAGTTACATCATGCCGCCCATTCCACCCATGCCGCCCATATCCCCGCCCATGCCGCCGGCAGCCGGTTTGTCTTCCGGCAACTCGGCCACCATGCAAGCGGTGGTCAGCATCAGTCCGGCGATGGAAGCTGCATTTTGCAATGCAACGCGCGTCACCTTGGTCGGATCGACCACGCCCATGACCAGCATGTCGCCATACTCGCTGGTGGACGCGTTGTAACCGAAGCTGCCCTTGCCTTCCAGCACCTTGTTCACAACGACCGAAGGCTCGTCGCCCGCGTTCATGGTGATGGCACGGATAGGCGATTCCATCGCACGCAGCACGATGGTGATACCAGCATCCTGGTCGTGGTTCAAGCCCTTGAGACCGGCAACCGCAGCCTTGGCACGCAGCAGAGCAACGCCGCCTCCAGGAACGATGCCTTCTTCAACGGCAGCACGTGTCGCGTGCAATGCATCTTCCACGCGTGCCTTCTTTTCCTTCATTTCGACTTCGGTCGCAGCGCCGACCTTGATCACTGCCACGCCGCCAGCCAGCTTGGCTTTACGTTCCTGCAGTTTTTCCTTGTCGTAGTCGCTGGTGGACTCTTCAACTTGCTTGTTGATCTGGCCGATGCGGGACTTGATCGCATCTTCCTTGCCGGCGCCGTCGATGATGGTGGTGTTTTCCTTGCCCACTTCAATGCGCTTGGCTTGGCCCATATCGGCCAGAGTCGCTTTTTCCAGTGTCAGGCCAACTTCTTCAGCGATCACGGTACCGCCGGTCAGGATAGCGATGTCTTCCAGCATTGCCTTGCGGCGATCGCCGAAGCCAGGCGCCTTGACTGCAACCGTCTTCAGGATGCCGCGGATGTTGTTCACAACCAGGGTTGCCAGCGCTTCGCCGTCCACGTCTTCAGCGACGATCAACAGCGGACGACCGGCCTTGGCGACTTGTTCCAGTACGGGCAGCAGGTCACGGATGTTGGAGATCTTCTTGTCGTGCAACAGGATGAAGGGATTCTCCATCGCGGCGATCTGCTTGTCGGCGTTATTGATGAAGTAGGGAGACAGGTAACCGCGGTCGAATTGCATACCTTCCACGATGTCCAGTTCATCTTCCAGACCTTGGCCATCTTCAATGGTGATGACACCTTCCTTGCCGACCTTCTCCATCGCAGCTGCGATCTTCTCGCCGATCACGGTGTCGGAGTTGGCGGAGATGCTACCCACTTGCGCGATTTCCTTGCTGGTGGTGCAGGGCTTGGAGATCTTCTTCAGTTCTGCAACGGCAGCGATAACAGCCTGGTCGATACCGCGCTTCAGGTCCATCGGGTTCATGCCGGCAGCGACGAACTTCATGCCTTCCTGAACGATGGATTGAGCCAGCACGGTTGCAGTGGTTGTTCCGTCACCGGCCACGTCGGAAGTCTTGGAAGCGACTTCCTTGACCATTTGTGCGCCCATGTTCTCGAACTTGTCCTTCAGTTCGATTTCCTTGGCGACGGACACGCCGTCCTTGGTGATGGTGGGAGAACCGTAGGAGCGGTCCAGCACCACGTTGCGGCCTTTCGGGCCCAGAGTCACTTTGACCGCATCGGCCAGAATGTTGACACCCACGACCATCTTGGCACGTGCTGCATCATGGAATTTCACGTCTTTAGCTGCCATGTTTTTATCTCCTGGAATTCATTTAAGTACTTCTAGTTCCGGCAAGGCATCAGAGCTACGCCCCGAAATTCAGCCTGCACTGAAAATATTTCTTCGACTGGCGAATAATTATTTTTCGATCACGCCGATGATGTCGTCTTCACGCATCTGCAGCAGCTCAACACCATCGATCTTGAATGCTTGGCCGGAATATTTGCCGAACAACACACGGTCACCGATTTTGACGTTCATAGGTTGCAATTTACCGTCGTCACCCATCTTGCCGTTGCCTACGGCGACGATCTCGCCCTGGTCAGGCTTCTCGGTGGCCGCATCGGGAATAACGATACCGGATGCTGTCTTACGCTCTTCTTCCATGCGCTTGACGATGACACGGTCGTGCAAAGGACGAATCTTCATGCTTTATCTCCTAAAAACAGTGAGTTGATTAAAAACGTGGGCGGGACGTTAGCGTTGATCGCTACTCGGACTGGCCAACCGGATTACCTGTTAGCACTCCCCACCTGCGACTGCCAATGATAGGGGCTGTACCGCCAGAATTCAAGGGCGACGAAGAAATTTATATAAAAAGCTTGATGTTACTGATGTAACAAGTCATCCAATGCGCCGGCAAGATCGGAGTATCTAAATTGTCCACCCGCCGCGACCAGCTTTGCAGGTAGCACGCGCTGCCCCTCCACCAGCAGCACGGCGCGTTCCCCCATGACCAGCCTTAAAACCGGCTCCGGAGCAAACGAGAAGGCGGGCCGATGCAATGATTTGGCCAACGTACGCGTGAATTCGGCGTTCGTCACCGGCTGTGGCGCCGTCATATTGAACGGACCGCGCATCTGGTCGTTGTTAAGCAATCGCAATACCGACGCGACGTAATCCTCGATGTGGATCCAGCTCATCCATTGCCTGCCACTACCCAGGCGGGCACCCAACCCCAGCCTGAACGGCAATAGCATTTTTCCGAGCAGTCCGCCGCTTTTGCTCAATACGAGTCCTGTTCGCAACAGACAGACGCGCACCGAGTGCTTTTCAGCGGCCAGCGCCGCCTCTTCCCAGTCAATGCAGAGTTGCGCCGCGAAATCGTTTCCGGCTGACGAAGTCTCATCCAGTTCCGCATCCCCACCGTCGCCGTAATAGCCGACGGCCGAACCACTCAACAGGACCGAGGGTTTCTGTTTGGCCGCGGCGATGCATTGCACCAGTTTTTCGGTCAATCCGATGCGACTGTCCCGCAGTACCTGCTTGCGTTGCTGCGACCAGTATGCGTCCACAATCGGCTCACCCGCCAGATTGATGACTGCGTCGAAGGTCCGGTCCGGCAGCCATTCGTTGAGCGACGCCATGGGCCGCACCTCCGACACGTTACTGATAGAACTGCTAGCCATTCGACTAGGCGAGCCAACAACGCTCACCAAGTCGCTGGTTATGGCGAAGCCAGCCGTTTGCGGGAGGAGGTGCGATGCGGCCACTCCCGCACCTGAGGGCGCCGCCCCACCGCGTCGTGGCCGCACTGTTGCACCGCATTTCACCGCCACCGTCTCCGGATGCCGGCTCAGTACGGTCAGAAGATGCCCTTCCGCCAGCAAGGCCTTGCACAGATGGCGCCCGATCAAGCCTGTCCCGCCCGTAACCAAGATTCGCATGGCTTCCTCCCGGAATGTTGTCGATGCCTTATATTACGCCCCAAGCAAACTCCGTTATGATTCTGCGCATGCCACACCCTTCCAATTCCGACCTGCTCGAGCGCAGCCTTTCCGCCGTATGGCATCCCTGCACCCAGATGAAACGGCACGAAACGCTGCCGCTGGTTCCGATCGCACGCGGCGAAGGCGTGTGGCTATACGATCTTGACGGCAAGCGCTACCTGGACACGGTGAGTTCCTGGTGGGTGAACCTGTTCGGCCATTGCAACCCGCGCATCAACGCCGCCCTTGCCGACCAGCTTGGCAAACTGGAACATGTCATGCTGGCCGGCTTTACCCACGAGCCGGTGGTGCAGCTGTCGGAAAGACTGCGCACACTCGCCCCTGCCGGCCTGGGCCATTGCTTCTACGGTTCGGACGGCGCTTCCGCCACCGAGATCGCCCTGAAGATGAGCGCCCATTACTGGCGCAATACCGGCCGGCCGCAGAAAACGGAATTCATCAGCCTGCAGAACAGCTACCACGGCGAGACGCTGGGCGCACTGTCTGTCACCGATGTCGCGTTGTTCCGCGACGCTTACGGCGCGCTGATCAAACAGAATGCCACAGTCCCTTGCCCCGACTGGCGCAATGCGGAAGCGGGCGAAAGCGCCGAGGACTACGCGCTACGCTGCGCAACCGCACTCGAAGCGCATCTGCAGGAGCATCACGCGAACATTGCCGCCTTCATCGTCGAGCCGCTGATCCAGGGCGCGGCAGGCATGGCGATGTACCACCCGGTCTATTTGAGCAAAGCACGTGAGCTTTGCAGTAAATTCAACGTGCACCTCATCGCCGACGAGATCGCTGTCGGCATGGGCAGGACGGGGACGATGTTCGCCTGCGAACAGGCAGACATCAGACCCGACTTCCTGTTGCTCTCCAAAGGCATCACCGGCGGCTACCTGCCGCTGTCGGTGGTCATGACGACTGACGATGTCTATCGCGCCTTCTATGCCGACGAGACCGCGCGCGGTTTCCTGCATTCGCATTCCTACACCGGCAACCCGCTGGCCTGCCGCGCCGCGCTCGCCACGCTGGATATCTTTGCCGAGGACGATGTGCTCGACGTCAACCGCGCCAAGGCCGCTTTCTTCAACCGCATCGCGCAGCCGTTGCGCGACCATCCCGGGGTAAGGAACGTCCGCAACACCGGCATGGTCTGGGCCTTCGAAGTGGACACGCCGCATGCCGACTTCGCCCAGCGTTGCTTCAGTCTCGGACTCCAACATGAGTTGCTGTTACGTCCGATGGGCAACACGGTATATTTCATGCCCCCCTATGTCATTCGCGAAGACGAGATGCAATTCCTCGTCACACATACGCTGAAAGTGATCGATCGTCTGATATGAAACACCTGTACGTTTTGCTCCTGCTTTGCCTTGCAACCGGTGTTCAAGCCGTTTCGCTCCCGGCGACAGTCGCCCAGAAGCTGAAGGAAGCACACATCCCGCAATCCGGCATCGCCGTCGTGGTGCGGGAAACGGGCAAGCATGCCCCGCTCATCAGCATCAATGCGCAGCGCCCGATGAGCCCGGCTTCGACCATGAAGCTGCTCACCACATTTGCGGCGCTCGACCTGCTCGGCCCTGCCTATACCTGGAAGACCGAGGCTTATATCGATGGCGACCTGAAGGACGGCGTGCTGAGCGGCAACCTGATCCTCAAAGGTTATGGCGATCCGAAATTCACGATCGAGCAGTTCTGGCTGTGGCTGGGCGAACTGCGCGCGCGCGGCCTGCGCGAAATACGCGGCGACCTGATCCTCGACCGCAGTTATTTCGACCTGCCACCGTACGACCCGGGTAACTTCGACGCCGACCCGATGCGTGCCTACAACGTGGGCCCCGACGCGTTATTGCTCAACTTCAACACGCTCCGCTTGCGTTACATGCCGGACGGTGCTGGCCTGAAAGTCGTCAGCGAACCCCCGCTCGACGGCGTGACGCTGGACAACCAACTGACACCCAATGACAGCAAGGTGAATTGCGACAATTGGGATGATTCATTCCTCGTACAACCGAAAGGCGACAGCGTCGTGCTGCAGGGCGACTATCCCATGGGCTGCGGTGAACGCGAACAGAACCTCAGCGTGATGCCGCACACCCGCTATGTGGGCGCCTTGTTCAGCGCCGTGTGGAAAGAACTCGGCGGCACCCTGCAAGGCACAGAACGTGAAGGGGTGGCAAACAGCAATGCAAAACTTTTTTCCGTGCACCGGTCTGAACCCCTGAGCGCAGTCATTCGCGACATAAATAAATTCAGCAATAACGTCATGGCCCGGCAATTGTTCCTGACCCTGGGCGAAGCGGCGCCGCCGCTGGACGACCCGGCCGCATCGACAACAACCGACACAAACGAGAGCTTCAACTCGCACCCGCTCAGCATCGAACGCAGTTTGTTCGTCATGCAGACCTGGCTGGCACGCAACCGGCTCGATTTCAAGGAAGTGGTACTGGAGAATGGCGCCGGTCTCTCGCGCAAGGAACGCATCAGCGCCGCTCACATGGCCCAGCTGTTGCAGCACGCCTATGACGATCCGCTGAGTGCCGAACTGCAGGCCTCGTTGCCCATCCTCGGCGTGGACGGTTCGGTGAAAAGGCGCCTCAAGGAAAGTCCCGCGGCCAGCCATGCCCACCTCAAGACTGGCACGCTGGAAGGGGTGAAGACCATCGCGGGTTATGTGCGCTCGAAGAGCGGCAAGGAATGGATCGTCGTGTTCTTCATCAACCATCCCTACGCCAAAGCGGGGCAGGATGCGCAGGATGCGCTGATCGAGTGGGTGCAGAAGCGGTAAATCTACAGCCCCAACTCGCCCCACATCGCATCCACCTTCGCCTTCACCGCGGCATCCATCATGATAGGCGTGCCCCATTCGCGTTGGGTCTCGCCCGGCCATTTATTGGTGGCATCCAGGCCCATCTTGCCGCCGAGGCCCGACACCGGACTGGCGAAATCGAGATAGTCGATCGGCGTGTTCTCCACCAGCAGGGTGTCGCGCACCGGGTCGACGCGGGTGGTGATCGCCCAGATGACTTCTTTCCACTCGCGCACGTCGATGTCGTCGTCCACCACGATGATGAACTTGGTGTACATGAACTGGCGCAGAAAGCTCCAGATGCCGAACATCACACGTTTGGCATGACCGGCATATTGCTTCTTGATGCTCACCACCGCCATGCGGTACGAGCAACCTTCCGGCGGCAGGTAGAAGTCTGAGATCTCTGGAAATTGCTTTTGCAGCAGCGGCACGAACACCTCGTTCAGCGCGACTCCCAGCATCGCCGGCTCATCGGGCGGCTTGCCGGTGTAAGTAGAGTGATAGATCGGGTCGCCGCGCATGGTGATGCGCTGGATGGTGAATACCGGGAACTTGTCCTGCTCGTTGTAGTAACCGGTATGGTCGCCGTAGGGCCCTTCCAGCGCGGTCTCGCCCGGATGGATCACGCCTTCCAGCACAATCTCGGCGGAAGCGGGTACTTGCAGATCGCTGCCGATGCACTTCACCAGTTCGGTCTTGCTGCCACGCAGCAACCCGGCGAACTGGTATTCGGATAGCGAATCCGGCACCGGCGTGACCGCGCCGAGGATGGTCGCCGGATCGGCGCCGATTACCACCGCCACCGGGAACGGCTGCCCCGGGTTCTTTTCGCAATGGTCGCGAAAATCCAGCGCGCCGCCACGATGCGCCAGCCACCGCATGATGACTTTATCGGGAGCGATGACCTGCTGGCGGTAGATGCCCAGATTCTGGCGCGGTTTGTTCGGTCCACGCGTGACGACCAGGCCCCAGGTGATCAGCGGCGCGACGTCGCCCGGCCAGCAGTGCTGGATGGGTAGCCTGGAAAGATCGACATCGTTGCCTTCCCACACGATTTCCTGGCAAGGCGCGGAAGAGAGTACCTTGGGCGACATGGTGAGCACCTGCTTCAGGATCGGCCATTTCTCCCACGCATCTTTCAAGCCTTTCGGCGGCTCGGGTTCTTTCAGGTAGGCGAGCAGCTTGCCGACTTCGCGCAAGGCCGCGGTCGATTCCTCGCCCATGCCCAGCGCCACTCGGCGCGGCGTGCCGAACAGATTCGCAAGTACCGGCATCCTGTGCCCGGTAACGTTCTCGAACAGCACGGCCGGTCCCTGCGCCCGCAGCACGCGGTCGCAGATCTCGGTCATTTCCAGATGCGTGGAGACAGGCGCAGTCACGCGCCTGAGTTCGCCGATCTTTTCCAGTTGCGAGATGAAGTCGCGCAGGTCGTGATATTTCATCAGTAGAACCTTTCAAAAGTTTTATTGAGGCGTCGCGAGCGCAGGCAGAACGCGGCGCGAAAGGACGAAAAAGCGGAGTTTACATTTGAGTAAATGAGCATTTTGAGTCCTTGAGCAACAAAGTTATGCCAAGCGCAGCAGCTTCAATAAAGCTTTGCCTCACCCTCGGGGCGAGTCTTGAAGCGCTTGTGCAACCAGAAATATTGTTCAGGCATCTCGCGTACCCGGTCTTCGATGAAGGCATTCATGCGACGCGCATCGGCAATGTCGTCGCCGCTCGGGAAATCTTCCCATGCGGGATAGAAAGTCAGCACATAACCCGCGGCACCGGGCAACACGCGCACGATGCTGGGCACGACTTTCGCCCCCGTCATCTGGGCGATGCGCGACACCGACGTCATGGTAGCGGCAGGTACACCGAAGAAAGGAACGAAAGCCCCGTCCTTGATGCCTTGATCCTGATCCGGCAGGTAGAAGAACGCCTTGCCTTCCCGCATGGCTTTGATGATCGGGCGCAGCCCCTGCTGGCGCGAATAGAGCCCCTGATTGCCGAAACGGGCTCGTTTCTTTAGCAGCAACTCCGTCAGAAATTGATTTTTCTGGTTTGCGTACATGCTCACAGCATCGATCTGCTGCGCGATCCACTGTCCGGCCGTATCCATCCCGACAAAATGCGGCACCAGAAAGATCGCGGCCCCACCCTTGATCGCCTCGAAATGCTCAAGGCCCTCGACGCGAATCAGTCCGTTGATTCGCTCCGCGCTGGCCCACCACAGAATGCTGCGCTCGACCAAGCCGCGGCAAAACATCTTGAAGTGGTCGCGAACGAGTTTCTTGCGATCTTCGTCGGTCATCTCGGGAAAACACAGCTTCAGGTTGATCATGCCCACCCGGCGACGTTCGCCGGCCAATGGATAGAGCAGTATCCCGAGTCCGTTGCCGATGGCAACGATAACGCGGAAAGGCAAAAAATGAATCAGCCAGAATACGAAAACCCCAAGGCGTGTCAGCATCGTCAGTCCCTGGCCGCTTCCGGCGGCAGCGCGCCGCGCGGAACCTTGTAACGGTTATAGCTCCACAGGTATTGTTCCGGGTAGGTGCGTATCACTTTTTCCAACGCTGCGTTGATCTGTCCGGGAATGGAATTGGCCGTATCGATGGCCAGGGGAACGAAATGCAGGGAGTAGCCTTCGCCATGCGGCAAGCGCTCGCTGTTGCACATCACCACCGCTGCACCGCTGGATTGGATGAGCCGCGCAATCAGCGTCATGGTGTAAGCGGGACGCCCGAAGAATGGCACCCACTCGCCTTCGCCATTGCCCGGTACCTGGTCCGGCAGCACGCCGATGATGCCGCCTTGCTTGAGCGTCTTGAGCAACTGGCGTACGCCGCCCAGGTCGGTCGGCGCCAGTTTCGTCTGTCCGCGCTTGCGGCCTTCAAGCATGAGCTGGTCGAGGAATTGCCACCGCGGCGGGCGGTACATGGTGGTGATCGGCTGGCGCGAGGCGATGAACAGGCTGATGATCTCGAAGCAGCCCAGATGCGGCGTCAAGGCGATCACGCCCTTGCCCTGCGCCAGCGCCGCTTCGACATGCTCCCAGCCATGGCATTGCGTGACGCCGGTAAGCACTTCTTCCAGCGGACGCCGCCACACCCAGGGCAGTTCCATCACGCCCTTGCCCGCCTCCCGCACGTTGGCCCGCAACAGCTTGCGGAACTCGCCCTCCGAATGTGCCACGCCGGCATGCCGCAGGTTCTCGCGCAAGCGTGCCGCATAACGCCCCGACGACAGATAAGCCACCCAGCCCAGCAGCGCGCCGATCCGGTGCAGTACCGACAAGGGCAGGCGCGCTAAGACATCAAACAGAATAATCATCCAAGAAGAACCTATTAAATCGAAAAGGCGGGGATTTGGTATACTGCGCGCCCATTTAACTATTGAAACAGCAATCGGAGAGCCATGAGCGAATACTTCTTTACATCCGAATCCGTGTCCGAGGGCCATCCGGACAAGGTAGCAGACCAGATTTCCGATGCCATCGTGGATGCGATTCTAGCGCAGGACAAGCATTCGCGCATCGCTGCCGAGACGCTGTGCAACACCGGACTGGTCGTTCTGGCAGGCGAGATCACCACATCCGCCAACGTGGATTACATCCAGGTCGCGCGCGACACCATCAAGCGCATCGGCTATGACAATACCGAATACGGCATCGACTACAAGGGTTGCGCCGTGCTGGTCGCCTACGACAAGCAGAGCCCGGACATCGCCCAGGGCGTGAACAAGGCCTACGACGACGGCCTCGACCAGGGCGCCGGCGACCAGGGCCTGATGTTCGGCTACGCCTGCCGCGAGACCGACGTGCTGATGCCGCTGCCGATCTACCTGTCGCACCGCATCGTCGAACGCCAGGCGCAACTGCGCCACGACGGCCGCCTGAAATGGCTGCGCCCGGATGCGAAATCGCAAGTCACCATCAAATATGTCGACGGCAAACCGTATTGCATCGACACCGTGGTGCTGTCCACCCAGCACGCGCCGGAAATGACGCTGGAAGCGATCCGCGAAGCCGCCATTGAAGAGATCATCAAGCCGGTGCTGCCCAAGGAACTGATCAAGGGCGAGATCAAATATCTGGTCAACCCGACCGGTCGTTTCGTCGTCGGCGGCCCGCAAGGCGACTGCGGCCTGACCGGCCGCAAGATCATCGTAGACACTTACGGCGGCGCAGCCCCGCACGGCGGCGGCGCGTTCTCCGGCAAGGATCCTTCCAAGGTCGACCGCTCCGCAGCTTACGCCGGACGTTATGTGGCAAAGAACATCGTCGCCGCCGGCCTGGCCGACAAGTGCCTGATCCAGATCTCCTACGCGATCGGCGTGGCACGTCCCACCAGCGTGATGGTCACCACCTACGGCACCGGCAAGGTCTCGGACGAGAAGATCGCCGAACTGGTGCAGAAGCATTTCGACCTGCGTCCGAAAGGCATCGTGCAGATGCTCGACCTGCTGCGTCCGATCTACCAGAAGACGGCCGCCTACGGCCACTTCGGTCGTGAAGAACCTGAGTTCAAGTGGGAGGCCACTGACAAGGCCGCGGCTCTGAGGGCTGACGCAGGACTGTAATTCGTAACACCCATCCCGCCGAGGGGCGCTGCAGCAGTCACCGCAAGGTGAATCTGTCAGGCTCGGCGAGGATGGCTCAACCGTAGCAACGGCGCCCATTCATTAACTTATCAGATGAATGGAGCAAAAATGAACGCTGCCCACAAGAACTTCACCGACTATATCGTCGCCGACATGTCCCTCGCCGCTTGGGGACGCAAAGAGATCGCCATCGCGGAAACCGAGATGCCGGGCCTGATGGCGATACGCGAGGAATTCGCCGCCACCCAGCCGCTGCGCGGCGCACGCATCACCGGGTCGTTGCACATGACCATCCAGACGGCCGTGCTGATCGAGACGCTTAAGGCACTGGGCGCGGAAGTGCGCTGGGCCTCGTGCAACATCTTCTCGACCCAGGACCACGCTGCCGCCGCCATCGCCGCGACCGGCACGCCGGTGTTCGCAGTCAAAGGCGAGACCCTGACCGAATACTGGGATTACACGCACCGCATCTTCGAATGGGCTGACGGCGGCTATTCCAACATGATCTTGGACGACGGCGGCGACGCAACGCTGCTGCTGCACCTGGGCGCCCGTGCCGAAACCAACGCATCGCTGATCGGCAAGCCAACTTCGGAAGAAGAGACCTGTCTGTTCGCCTCGATCAAATCCAAGCTGGCGACCGACAAGAACTGGTATTCCAAGCGCCTCGCCGCCATCAAGGGCGTGACCGAAGAAACCACCACCGGCGTGCACCGACTGTACCAGATGCATGCACGCGGCGAACTGATGTTCCCCGGCATCAACGTCAACGACTCCGTCACCAAATCCAAATTCGACAACCTGTACGGTTGCCGCGAATCCCTGGTGGACGGCATCAAGCGCGCCACCGACGTAATGATCGCCGGCAAGGTCGCCGTGGTTGCCGGTTACGGCGACGTGGGCAAGGGCTCTGCCCAGGCATTGCGCGCGCTTTCGGCTCAGGTGTGGGTCACCGAGATCGACCCGATCTGCGCATTGCAGGCCGCAATGGAAGGCTATCGCGTGGTGACCATGGACTATGCAGCCGAGCATGCCGACATCTTCGTCACCGCCACCGGCAACTTCCATGTGATCACGCACGAGCACATGAAGAAGATGAAGGACCAGGCCATCGTCTGCAACATCGGCCACTTCGACAACGAGATCGATGTCGCATCCGTCGAGCAATACCAGTGGGAAGAGATCAAACCGCAGGTCGACCACGTGATCTTCCCCGATGGCAAGCGCATCATCCTGCTGGCCAAGGGACGCCTGGTGAACCTCGGTTGCGGAACGGGCCACCCTTCCTACGTCATGTCTTCTTCTTTCGCCAACCAGACCATCGCCCAGATCGAGCTGTGGACCGAAGCGGAAAAGGGCAGCAACAAATACCCCGTGGGCGTGTACACCCTGCCCAAGCACCTGGACGAGAAGGTGGCGCGCCTGCAACTGAAGAAGCTGAACGCACAGCTCACCGAACTGACCGACCAGCAGGCCGCCTATATCAGCGTATCGAAGGAAGGCCCGTACAAGGCTGAGCACTACCGCTACTAAGCTGCCTGTTGCGGGTATGATGACCGGGGGCGGACGTCAGGTTCGCCCCTCTTAACTTGTCAAAGAAAAAGATGCTGCTACGACTGCTGCTTATCTGGACCCTGAACGCCCTCGCACTGGTGGCGGTGGCGAACTTCGTGCCCGGCATCCACGTCGACGGCTTCACGGAAGCGTTCATCGCGGCCTTTATCCTCGGCCTCGTCAACACGCTCATCCGCCCGATCTTCCTGGTGCTGACCTTGCCGGTCACCCTGCTCACGCTGGGGCTGTTCATTTTCGTCATCAACGGGCTGATGTTCTGGTTCGCGGGGTCCATCCTGCGCGGATTCGTGGTCGAGAGCTTCTGGTCCGGCGTATTCGGCGCGGTCCTGTACAGCATCTTTTCCTGGGCGCTGAGTTCAGCTGCCGCACAACTACTTGTGAGAAAAAATGGGAAACCCACCAACACCGATCAGTTTTGAATTTTATCCGCCGCAAACACCGGAAGGTATCGAAAAGCTGAGTGCCGCACGCCAGCGTCTGGCGGCAATGAAGCCGGAATTCTTTTCCGTCACCTTCGGCGCGGGCGGCTCCACGCAGGATCGCACGCTGGAAGCGATCAGGCAGATCCACGCCGAAGGCCACAGCGCGACCCCGCACTTGTCCTGCGTGGGTTCCACCCGCGACAATGTCCGCGCACTGCTGTTCGCCTACAAGGACATGGGCATCAAACGCATCGTTGCATTGCGCGGCGACCTGCCTTCCGGCATGGCGAGCATCGGCGAGTTTCAATATGCCAACGAGCTGGTGTCGTTCATCCGCGCGCAGACCGGCGAACATTTCCACATCGAGGTCGCCGCCTACCCCGAGTTCCACCCGCAGGCGAATTCCGCGCGCGAGGACATGCTCAACTTCAAGCGCAAGATCAATGCGGGAGCGAATTCGGCCATCACGCAATACTTTTACAACACGGACGGCTATTTCCGTTTCGTCGACGAATGCCGCAAGCTTGGCGTCATGGTACCCATCGTGCCGGGCATCATGCCCATCACGCGCTTCTCGCAACTTGCACGTTTCTCCGATGCATGCGGGGCCGAGATCCCGCGCTGGATGCGCAAGACGATGGAAGGTTATGGCGACGATGTGGAGTCGGTACAGAACTTCGGGCTCGATGTCGTCACGCAGCTATGCGAGAAACTCATTGCAGGCGGCGCGCCCGGCTTGCATTTCTACACACTGAACCAGGCCAGCGCTTCGCTGGAAATCCTGAAGCGTCTGGGTTACCGTTAACTTTTCTGATTTCTCCCAACCTTTCCCCTCTCCCACCGGGGGAGGGCTAGGGAGGGGGAACCACCGATGAAATCACCCGAACTTCTACTTCCCGCCGGCACGCTCGAAAAGATGCGCACCGCCTATGCCTTCGGTGCGGATGCCGTATACGCGGGGCAGCCGCGCTATTCCCTGCGTGCACGCAACAACGAATTCCGGCTGGAAGAGCTGGATATCGGCATCCGGGAAGCGCATGCACTGGGCAAGAAACTGTTCGTCGCCAGCAACCTGATGCCGCACAACGCCAAGGTGAAGACCTATATGGCGGACATGCAGCCGGTGATCGAGATGCAGCCGGACGCCCTGATCATGGCCGACCCCGGCCTGATCGCCATGGTGCGCGAGCGTTGGCCGGAGATCCCGATCCACCTGTCGGTACAGGCCAACACCGTCAATTACGCGGCGGTGAAATTCTGGAAATCGCTCGGGCTTACCCGCGTGATCCTGTCGCGCGAGCTGTCGCTGGACGAGATCGAGGAGATCCGCCAGCAATGCCCGGACATGGAACTGGAAGTGTTCGTGCATGGCGCGCTGTGCATCGCCTATTCCGGCCGTTGCCTGCTGTCCGGCTACTTCAACCACCGCGACGCCAACCAGGGCACCTGCACCAACTCCTGCCGCTGGGATTACAAGGTGGACAGTGCCGCCGAGGATGGCACCGGCGATATCCAGAAGATAGATTTCGATTTCGACAAGGCGCTGAGCGAAAGCCCGCTGTCCGACTGCGGTTCTCAACCGCGTCATCCTGAAGCGGACAAGGTCTATGTCATCTCGCGCAAGGATCATCCGGACGAACTGATGCCGGTGCTGGAAGACGAACACGGCACCTACATCATGAACTCCAAGGACCTGCGCGCGGTAGAGCATGTCGCACGCCTGGCGAAGATCGGCATCGATTCGCTCAAGGTGGAAGGACGCACGAAATCCATCTACTACGTGGCACGCACCGCACAGGTGTATCGCCAAGCCATCGACGACGCCGTCAAGGGAAGACCGTTCAACCTGGAACTGCTGGGCGCGCTGGATGCGCTGGCGAGCCGCGGCTATACCGACGGCTTCTATGAGCGTCACCACACGCACGAACAGCAGAACTACATGCGCGGCCACTCCGAGAGTTTCCGCCAGCAATATGTCGGCGACATCGTGGCATGCGCGAATGGCGTGGCCGAGATCGACGTCAAGAACAGATTTTCAGTGGGCGACAAGCTGGAGATCATCCACCCTTCCGGCAACCACATCATCCAGCTCACCGAAATGCACAACCTTGAAGGTGAAACAGTCACTGTCGCACCCGGCAGCGGGCATCGCGTTCAGATACCGTTAAAGGGTGAGATGACAAAAGGAATGGTGGCACGTTTCATCTAGGCTGAAATAAGGAATCCATCGATGATCTTCTCCAACCTCACACAATCCGACCGCTACGCCGCACTGCACCCGCTGTTCCCGCGCGCGTTCGACTATATCCGCGATACCGACTTGTTCAATCTCGCACCCGGGCGTTACCACATTCTCGGCGAAGACCTGATCGCCATCGTGGAACACCTGCCGGGCAAGACGCGCGAGATGGCAAAGCTGGAGGCGCACCGACGTTACATCGATATCCAGATGGTGCTGGACGGATCAGAGGAGATGGGCTGGAAGCCGCTGGCCGATTGCCACAATCCAGTGAGCGAGCACAGCATGGAAAGGGATATCCGTTTCTTCCACGATGCGGCGGCATCGTGGATCGCCGTACCGCCGGATCACTTCTGCATCTTCTTTCCGGAAGATGCCCATGCGCCGCTGGTGGGCAAAGGGGAAATCCGCAAAGTGATATTCAAGATCGCGGTGAAACCGGCACAATCCTGACTGTTCCAGCGAAGTCCGCCTTTTTTCTAGCTTTAAAGCTTTACGGCATGCCGGAGTTCACAGCAGCTTCATGGTTTGCAGCTTCTTCTTCAGCGTCTTGATCTGCGAGTCTTTCTCGGTCAACTGTTTATCCTTATCTGCCAGCTGCTTGTCTTTCCTGGATAGCAGATCATCTTTCTCTGCCAGTTGCCTGTCTTTCTGTTCCAGTTCGGCCACTCCCTGCTGGATGCCATTGTTGGCGGCTTTCAGGCGCTCTTCGTAATCCTGGATTGCCGCTGCTCCGTTTGGCTGGTTAACGGCATCGCCAGCAGCGCGCTTGATTTCCTCCACTTGCTTGTCCAGCGGCAGATCTCGCAGGTCTTTGAGTTTCAGTGCGCTTGAGATGCTCCGCAGCTGGTCTTCTTCCTGCAGAACGATCTTTTCAAGGGTGACTCGTTCAGCGACTGACGCCTTCCCTTCCGGTTGCACATTCTCCTGGACCCCGCCGCTGCTCATCGCGCCGCCCATCGAAGTGACGCTGGCGGCACTGATCTTCAGTTGCGCCTGCAACAGGGCGACCCGGTCGTTGACTTGTTGTGCGTGGCGCGCGGCAAACGTCGCTTCGGCACCCAGACGCTGTACCAGTTCCTTGTCGTGATGCGCGGCCGCGATCTGGCTCTTGGCATCCTGGTACACGCGCAGTGCTTGGGCATAAGTCACCGGTGCCTGCCTGTCCGCGTTCTTCATCTTGTTGTCTGCATTGATGAGCTCGCTTTCATGCAGTGCGCCTTCCTGGATGGTCTTGATCACCAGATCGAGCATCGACTGGAGCAAAGCCGCCTTTTCCCTGTCGATATTCTCCGGCTGTTCGCGTTCGACTTTGCCGATCAGCCCGGAAAGATCGCCGATCACTTTGTCATATTCCCTGGGCAGCAGTCTGGGCGCGTCGTGTTCATCCAGCTGCGCCTTATATTCCAGCTCCTTGGCAAAGCGGTACTGCACGATGGCCATTATGCCCCGTCCCTTTTCCAGTATCGCATCGGCTTTGGCTGCGTTGCTCACGAGCACGTCCCTGGATTTATTGCCCAGCGCGCTCTGGCTTTCGCTCAGGACTTGCGAGGCTTCGCGGAAATAGCTCGGCGCCAGGAATGGCATGTTGGCCTTCCTGGCATCGTTCACATTCTTTTCCAGCGTGGCCACGACGTTAAGGTCGGACATGTCGCTGTATTTGGCGACATGCTCTGCAGAAGGCTTGATATTGGTGCTGACAGGCGTGGTGCAGCCAGCAAGGACTAAGGCGCACAAGACGCACAGGATACGAATCTGCCCGAAATACATTTTTTGCTCCAATTCAAAGTTTGCGCGAAATGACCTGTTCACGAGTACATAAATTTTACGTCAAATTTCCTGGTCGAAGGCAACGTCGCCTTCATCCACCTCTGTCCCCAACCCTATATTCTTGAAGTCGAACAAATTCGCGTCGAGCAGGTGTGAAGGTTTGATGTTTTGCATGGCGGTAAAGATGGTCTGGGTACGCCCCGGGTACCGGTGCTCCCACTGCGCAAGCATCTCCTTGATGTTCTGGCGTTGCAGGTTCTCCTGCGAACCGCACAGGTTGCACGGGATGATGGGGAATTCCATGCCGCGCGCGTAGCGGGCGATGTCTTTCTCGGCGCAATAGGCCAGAGGACGGATCACGATGTGGTCGCCTTTGTCGGTCACCAGTTTGGGCGGCATGGCCTTGAGCTTGCCGCCGAAGAACATGTTCAGGAACAGCGTCTCCACCATGTCATCGCGGTGGTGCCCCAGCGCGATCTTGTTCGCGCCCAGTTCTCCCGCCACCTTGTAGATGATGCCGCGGCGCAACCGCGAGCAGAGCGAGCAGGTGGTCTTGCCCTCGGGAATCTTGGCCTTGACGATGGAATAGGTGTCCTGCGTCTCGATGTGGAAATCCACGCCAAGCTTCTTCAAATAATTCGGCAGGACGTCGGCCGGGAAGCCCGGCTGCTTCTGGTCCAGGTTCATCGCCACGATCCTGAAATCGATGGGCGCGCGTTTGCGCAGGGTGAGCAGGATATCCAGCAGGGTATAGGAATCCTTGCCGCCGGAGAGGCACACCATCACGGTATCGCCCTCCTCGATCATGTTGAAATCGCCGATGGCTTTGCCGACCATGTGCTCCAGCCGCCCCTTCAGACGATTGAAGTTGGTGGAATGGTGTTCGAAGTGGATGGGTTGAGTGATGTCGTTCATTTGATTTTCAAAGGTTGATGCTGCGCCCCCCGTCGACCGCCAATATCTGGCCCGTGATATAGGGCGCATCGGCGATCAGGAATTGCACGGTCCTGGCGATATCGTCCGGTTCTCCCTCGCGTTTGAGAAGGGTGTGCGCAACCAGCCTGCGGCGCTGCTCTTCGTCTTGCCAAGCCACGCTTTCCGGCCAGAGATTGATGCCGGGTGCGACCCCGTTCACGCGTACCTGCGGCGCAAGTTCCTGCGCCAATGCTCGCGTAAGCCCTGCCAGGCCCGTCTTGGCCACGTTATACAGCAAGTGCCCCTGCATCGGAAAATCGGCATGGATATCGACGATATTGACGATACATCCGTGATTGCGGCGCAATTCGGTCGCGGCCGCCTGCGCCAGGAACAAGGGTGCCTTCAGGTTGGTGCCGAGCAGGTCGTTCCATTGCTGCTCGTTCATGGTGTCCAGCGGCGTGGGATAAAAACTGGAGGCGTTGTTGACCAGCGCATGCAATTGCCCGAATTGCTTGACCGCCTCCTCGATCACGCGCGTCAGGGCGGAGATATCCAGCAGGTCGGCCTGTACGGTGCAGGCCGAATCCGGGCGCTTCGCGTTCAATTCGGCGCGCAGGGCCTGCGCATCCTGCAAAGATGCGTTGCAATGGATCGCGACGTTCGCACCCGCCGCATGCAAACGGCGTACGATAGCCGCGCCAACGCGCTTTGCCCCCCCTGTCACCAATACTGTTTTGCCTTGCATCCTATTCCCCACTAAACTCTCGCAACTGTTGAATTATACCTGACCATGCCCATCACCTTGCCTGTCCCCGGCCCCGACGCTCTCGTTCACAGCGCCAAATTGTGCGACCTCATCCGCGCCGATATCGCCGCGCAGGGAGGATGGATTCCTTTTTCGCGCTTCATGGAACTGGCGCTGTATGCGCCCGGTTTCGGCTACTACACGGCCGGGTCGCGAAAATTCGGCGAAGAAGGCGATTTCACCACTGCGCCGGAACTGTCCACGCTGTTCGGCAGGACCGTGGCAAGGCAGCTGATCGAAGTGATGCGGGCCAGCTCGCCGCACGTCCTTGAGCTCGGCGCGGGCAGCGGAAAGCTCGCGCTGGATATCCTCGGAGAACTCGAACGGCAGGACGAACTGCCGGAAAGCTATTCGATACTGGAGGTAAGCGCCGACCTGCGCGAACGCCAGCAGGCGCTGTTGCGCGACAGGCTGCCGCATCTCGCCGGGCGCGTGCGCTGGCTGGACACCTTGCCGGAAAAGATCTCCGGTGCAGTCATCGGCAACGAGGTGCTGGATGCATTCCCGGTCCATCTGATGTACTGGACGAATCAGCGCATCCTGGAACGCGGCGTGACAGACTTAGCCAACCATTTCAGCTGGCAGGACAGACTGCCGGAATCGCCCGCGCTGCTCGACATCGCAAGCAAGATCAAGGTGCCCGACGATTATCTGAGCGAGATCTCGCTCACCGCACGCGGCCTGGTCGCCAGCTTGTGCGAGCGCATGGAAACGGGAGCGATGCTATTCATCGACTACGGATTCGGTGCCGGCGAGTATTACCATCCGCAACGGACCCGCGGCACCCTGATGTGCCATTACCGCCACCACTCGCACGACGATCCGTTTTACCTGCCCGGCCTGCAAGACATCACGGCGCATGTGGATTTCACCGCCATTGCGGAAACCGCGATCGATCACGGTGCGCATTTCCTGGGCTATACCTCGCAGGCCCATTTTCTGATCAACAACGGCGTGACGGATCTGCTCGGCGAAGTTCCGGCTGAAGATGTGAAGGCGTATGCGCCACTTTCCGCCCAACTGCAAAAACTCACCAGTCCGGCGGAGATGGGGGAGCTATTCAAGGTGATTGCGCTTGGCAAAGGCATGGACCAGCCGCTGGCCGGATTCCTGCGCGGTGATCAATCGCGCCACTTGTAGCCGCACTGATTTTACCGTCCCAAGCATGTCGCCTATCCGCAGTTTCGAACCCGTAAGCAGCGCGGATGCACGCATACTGATCTTGGGCAGCATGCCCGGCAGGCGATCGCTGGAAGAGAACCAGTATTACGCCCATCCGTCGAATGTCTTCTGGAAAATCATGGGGGAGCTGGTCGGTGCGTACCCGGGAATGCCCTATCAGGAAAGGCTTGCCATCCTGCGCACTGCCGGAATCGCGTTATGGGACGTGCTTGATTCCTGTGTGCGCGAAACCAGCATGGATTCCGATATCAGGCAAGAATCGGCGAACGACTTCTCGTCCTTCTTCGCTCGGCATCCGCAGATCATACAGGTGTTCTTCAACGGCAGCAAAGCCGAACAATGCTTCAGGAAATTCGTGCAGGACAAACAAGCCTTGCCACCGCTGAAGTTGCAGCGACTGCCTTCAACCAGTCCCGCGCATGCCGGGCTTCGCTATGCGGACAAACTGCAAGCGTGGCGTGCCGTCATTTCGGGCTTGCCCCAAGATCCAAAACGAAAAAATGCATGACCGGACGACCCGCTGGTATCGGGCAATTCCGCGCTGACTAATAATTGGCGATGAATGTAAGACGTTCCAGTACTGGAAGAAGAATCGAGATCAGGGCCCGGCCTCCCTGCTTCAGGAAAAATACGCATTCAACGAAACAACTTACTCCCAAACTCTTGGCAGTGCAATATTGACCGTTGGGGCCAGAATGCTCATTATCAATACGACTGTTGATGACATGAGACGTATGTAATTCGATTTCTTGCCACCGCGGCCGGTACTGAAATCAGCAGGTCTACCCAATGTCTTTAAAGGAGACGGTCATGCACTCCATTCATTTACATGATGTTCATTTACCCAAAGGCCCGAACCTGTTCGCCCTGTCTGTTGGCGAGGTTGTCTGGTTTTCCCTTGCTATCGCATTCTTCCTGCTTTCCTGGTTCATCGGCGGCAATGATTTCGAGGCCAGCATAGGCGGCAATCTCGGTCTGGCTGGATTGGTGGGCGGGCTGGTTGTCGGCGTCGTTCTATGTGCCATTACGAGGCCTGAAAAATAGCCCGGGCCGAATGATTCCTGCTATCTGGAATTGACCGCTGCCGGAAATGGTCAGCGCTCTTTTTTTTTCACCGGCGCGAGTGCTACGAACCCTTGATGACGGTTTCGACCGCCATGATGCGCGCCTCGCGTACCCGGTCGGCGATCAGGTTTTTGTCAGAACTTGCGCGCGCGATCTCCCCGGCGTTCACTGCCTGTGCAGCTTGCGCGCAGCGCAGCAGATACGCGGATTGCGGATAAGCATCCTGCTCATGTCCGGTGCGCCCGTGTGCGTCCGACTCGCAGGCCTGCAGTAGCTGCGTGAAGCGTTCCGGCTTGCGCCACAGATCGCAGCTGTCGAACAACTTCACGATCGTGTCTGCACGCAGTTCCCTGACGCGATGCACGTTGCCGTGGTGTCTTGCCACGAGCATCGCCAGATCGCGGCATTCGCCGGGCACGCGCAGCCGCTCGCACACATCCTTCAGGTGTTCGACGCTGCGCATCTCATGGCCGATGTGACGCGGCAGAATATCTGCCGGGGTGCTGCCTTTGCCCAGATCGTGCCCCAGCGCGGCAAAGCGCACTTCCAGCGGATAGCCGTGCCTGGCCGTGTCGTCCAGCACCAGCATGGCGTGAATGCCGCAATCTATCTCGGGGTGGTACTGGGGCGGTTGCGGCACGCCGAACAGCGCATCCAGTTCCGGCAATATCTTTTTCAGTGCGCCGCACTCGCGCAGCGTGGTAAAGAAGCGCGACGGGTGTTTTTCCATCAGCCCGCGCGCCAGTTCCTGCCACACGCGTTCGGCCACCAGTGCATCGACTTCGCCGTTCTCGACCATCGTCCGCATCAGCGCCAACGTCTCCGGCGCAAAGGCGAACCCGAAACGCGCCGCAAAGCGCGCGCCGCGCAGGATGCGCACGGGATCTTCGGCGAATGCGGCGCTCACATGGCGCAGCACGCCCGCTTTCAGGTCGGCCTGTCCGCCGTAAGGGTCGATGAGGTTGCCGTCGGCATCTTGCGCGATGGCATTGATGGTGAAGTCGCGGCGCAGCAGATCCTGCTCCAGCGTCACTTCAGGCGAGGCATACACGGTGAACCCTTTGTAACCCTGCGCGACCTTGCGTTCGGTGCGTGCCAGCGCATATTCCTCGTGCGTTTCGGGGTGCAGAAACACGGGGAAGTCGCTGCCCACCGGCTTGAAGCCGCGCACGACCATCTCATCGGGCGTGCTGCCCACCACCACCCAATCGTGATCCTGCACCGGCAAACCGAGCAGCCGGTCGCGCACTGCGCCGCCGACGCAATAGACTGTCAGATCGTTAACGTTCATCGAAATAGGATTTCTGGTTCTTCGCATTTTGCGCTTCGATGGTGCCGAGCCGTTGTTTGAGCGATAGCGAGGTCTGCCCGAACAGCTTGGAGTAATACATGGTGTTACTCAGCACTTTCTTCACATAATCGCGCGTCTCGTCGAACGGAATGGTTTCGACGTAGATCGCTCCCTCCATCGGCTGTGTTCCTCGCCATTGCCGCGCCCTGGTGGGACCCGCATTGTAGGCGGCCGATGCCAGCACCGGATTGTCGTCAAATTGATGCGAGACTGTTTTCATGTAATACGTGCCGAGCTTGATGTTCACATCCAGTTGATGGATGAGCCCCTTGCGGTAGCCTTTCATGCCGATCTGCCTGGCCACCCAGCGCGCCGTGTCCGGCATGATCTGCATCAGGCCGGCAGCGCCCGCATCGGATTTCGCCCTGGTCGCGAAGCGGCTTTCCTGCCGCATCAGGCCATACACCCATGCCTCCTCCAAGCCATGCTTGTGCAGGTTTTCCTGCATGCTTTCGCGGTACGGAGCAGGGTAGCGCAAGTTGAAATCATGCAACTGGACCGTACGATCTGCTGCATTGATCGAACGGTCGTACATCTCGTTGCGGCGTGCAACTTCGGCCGCCACCAGCAATTGCCGGTCGCTGAAGTTCCGGGTTGCCCAGGCCCATTCCTTTGCAGCTTCGGTGCGCATGTCCATGCGATACAACAACAGCGTGCGCTGTATCCCGGGCATCGCCTGTATCGCTTCGAGCTCGGTATCGCTCGGCTGGTAGTGCACCGAACCCATGCCGGCGCCCGGCGCCCCTCCCAATTCCTCAGAGGCGAGCTGCCCATAGAAATTGTATTCGCGGCTCAGGTCGGTAAACAGCGCTTCGGCCTCCACAGGCCGCCCCAGAGCCATGAGTGCGCGGCCTTTCCAATATCGCCACGCTCCCTCGCGCTGCTGTTGCGGCGACATCGCACTGATACTCTCCCACACCTCGTGCCAGTTGTTCGCGCGCAATGCTGCGCGGGTGCGCCACGCCAGTTGTTTGGGATTCAACGCCGCGTCGCCCGCCACCGAATACCACAGCAACGCCCGTTCGTCATGGGCTTGGGCGCCGGCGTAGCCCTGCCAGCCGAAGAAATAGCGCTGTTCATCCTCGGAAAAATAATTGGCAATATGTTCCCAGCGCGTAAATGCGATCTGGGGCGACTGTCTGGCCAGACGCTGCAAAGCGAATAAAGCCGCGACTCTCCGCCCCATGCCCGCATTCTCGAATCTGGTGCTTTCCAGATAGCGCCGCGGGTTCCTCGCCGCCACGCTCAATTCGGCCGCCGGAAAGACTTGTGCCTTGGGCAGCTTTTTGATCAGTTCCCGAGCCAGGGAGGTGTTGTTGTTCTCCAGCGCCAGGCGCATACGCTGCCATATATCGGCATCGCTAATGACGCCCTGCTTGATCGCCTCCGTGAACAACGGTGTACAACTATCCGGCATCTCGTCGCCGCTGAACCACAGCTTGCGTGCCTCGGCCAGCGCACCGGCGGCATCGGTCTGTTGGCGCAATTGCAGGGAATAGCAGGTCAACTCGTCATCCGAATTCACCAGATGCGGATATTCCTCCGCAAACTCGTCCCAGCTTTCGCGCTCGCCGAGATATTTGAGCCACTCTCCGCGAAACTGATCGACCACCGGAGATTCGTCGGTGCGCGCAAGAAACGCCTTGATCGCCGGTGTCGCCTTCACGCCCCAGTGCATGCGCAACTGGTAATAGGTCACGTAGGGCTCCAGCGGTGTGTCCCTGAGGTTGTCCGCCACTTTGTCCAGACGTGAAGCGTTGCCGGCACGCAACGCTTCGCGTGCAATGCGGAAATCGCTTTCTTGGTCGGCCAGCACACACACCGGCAGCACCAGCAGCAGGAACAATACGAATTTCATGGAAAAACTCAGGGTCGACTGCATAGAGAATACCACATGCGCCCTGCGCCACGTTGCCGAAAATGCCCGAACACGGCGCGGAATAAGGCTTGCAGCGAGATTCACCTCACTCGTGAGGTCGTCCTGGAAAGCACATCGCTAGCGCTGATATTTGTACATCTGTTGCAGGAATGCATCGATATCCGCTGTCGCCAATTCGCCCGGAAATAGCGAATGCTTATTCATTTCCCTGACGGGCCGGTCGCCGACCGACGCAAGCTGCGGATTCCATCCGGCATATATGACCTCGTCGCCATATTCCTCGTCCGCAACTGCATCGCGTTCGATCTCGTAGCCGCTCATGTTCATCGTGGTAGCCATATCACACCTCCGTATCGGGAACGGTTTCAACCGCCCCTGCAATAGATGTATCGGCTTGATCGGCGGGAAGTTTAATCCGGGTTCGGATCGAGCCGCATGTTGCATGCTGCGGACGCTTTGCAGAAATATTGCCGACTTGCGCTTCCGGCTGTTAAATTCTCGCCGGATGCAAAAAAATGCATTCCGGCATGCCAGTTCGGAACGATCGTGCTGCCAGGAACCGTAACGGATGGAAGACACAAGGATCAGACATGACAATCAGCCAGATGCGTATCGATGCCCCCCAGGTTACCCTCGTTGCCAACGAGCGGGAGATCATGGATGAACTCCTGCAACTGAAAAATGCACAGGTACTCGAACTTGGCTGCGGCGCTGCAGAAAAGACTCGCCTGGTCGCTCAAAAGGCCACCTCGGTTCTCGCCCTGGAAGTGGACGAAGTCCAGCTTGCGAAGAACAGGATGATCGGGGATCTGCCCAACGTCCGCTTCGAGTACGGCGGTGCCGAGAACATTCCCGCCGCCGATTCGAGTTTCGACCTTGTGTTGATGTTCAAGTCCCTGCATCACGTACCCTCCGGATCCCTCGACCAGGCGTTCTCCGAGATCCACCGGGTATTGAAGACAGGAGGAACAGCCTATATTTCCGAGCCTGTCTACGCGGGAGAATTCAACGAGATACTGCGGCTTTTCCATGACGAAAGGGAAGTGCGCGAGGCCGCCTTCGCGGCGGAAGTGCGCGCGGTTTCCACTCGGCAGCTAACGCTTGTGCAGCAGAAATTCTTTTTGCAGCCGGCGCATTTCGACAGCTTCGACCAGTTCGAGAACCAGATTCTCAAGGTGACCCATACCGACCACCGGCTATCGCCTGCGCTGTTCGAAGAAGTGCGCACCAGATTCAATCTTCACATGTCCCCGACCGGGGCGGAATTCCTCGCTCCCATGCGCATCGATCTGTTCACAAAACCGGCTCCGTGAAAATTAATTAATAATTCGCAGTGCAGCGGGCGGTAGCATTTGGCGGGATAGCAGAAAACGACACGAGTGGCGTCCGAAGTTTCTATGTGCCATTCCGTGTCCGGCGACCGGAGACTGAACTCGGTCACTTCTGCCGACAACCCCTGACTTAGGTGGAAAATATGCCCGAAGCCGTCGCACTGCAGGGACTCACCAGCGTCATAGCAAAACAAAGGCTGTTGGAATACGGGCCCAATACCGTGGCCGAAGATCGCCCGCATACTTGGCTCGTTTTCCTGCGCAAGTTCTGGGCACCGGTGCCCTGGATGCTGGAAGCCACCATCGCCTTGCAGTTTGCACTGGGCAAACCGGACGAGGCCGCCATCATCGCCGCCTTGCTGGTCTTCAATGCCGTGCTGGGGTTTGCGCACGAGAATCGCGCCAACAACGCGCTGGCGATGCTGAAGAGCCGCCTGGAGATCCAGGTGCGCGTGCTGCGCGACAAGGTCTGGCAAAAACTACCAGCCCAGGAATTGGTTCCGGGTGACGTGGTGCACCTGCGCATGGGGGACCTTGCACCTGCGGACATACGCTTGCTTGACGGCAAACTGCTGCTGGACCAATCCGCACTGACCGGCGAATCGTTGCCTGTCGAAGCAGGCGCGGAGGCCTCCGTGCATGCCGGTGCCATTGTGAAACGCGGCGAAGCGTCGGGTGAAGTCACCGCAACCGGAGCGCATACCTTTTTCGGACGGACTGCCGAACTGGTGCGCAGCGCCAAGTCCGCAAGCCATCTCGAAACGCTCATCGTGACCATCGTCAAATACCTGGTAACGCTAGACGCGATCCTGGTCGCCGCGTTGCTGACATACAGCTGGTTATACGGGATCCCGCTGAGCGCAGTGCTTCCCTTTGCGTTGATCCTGCTGGTGGCTTCCGTGCCCATCGCGCTGCCGGCGACCTATACGCTCGCGACCGCGCTCGGCGCGCTGGAACTGGCCAGGAACGGCGTCCTGGTGACGCGCCTGTCGGCCATCGAGGAAGCGGCCGCAATGGATGTGCTGGCAAGCGACAAGACCGGCACCATCACGCAAAACCGGCTGGCGCTCACCGCCCTCCGTTCATACGCACCCTATAACGACAACGACCTGCTGTATTGGGCTGCGCTCGCCTGCGACCACTCGACTCAAGACCCGATAGACCTGGCCATACTGGATGCCGCGCACACGCGCGGTCTGCTGTCCCAGGTCCCGCAGCGTCTGGGCTTTATCCCGTTCGACCCGGAGACCAAGCGATCCGAAGCGCGGTACGGCCAGGGCGACACCCGATTGCGCGTAGTCAAGGGAGCGCCGCGCGTGGTTGCCGCACTGGTCGTGGATGGGATCGATATCGGCTCTGACGTTGAGAAAATGGGCGCGGACGGTTCACGCGTACTGGCGATCGCCATCGAAACCGCGGGCAACGGACTGAAACTCGCCGGATTAGTCGCGCTGCAAGATCCCCCTCGGGAAGATGCGCACACGTTGATCAAGGATTTGCAGGAACTGGGCGTACGGGTGCTGATGGTTTCGGGCGACGGACCGGCCACGGCGCGCGCCGTGGCCGAACAGGTGGGCATCGGCAAGCGGGTGTGCGCACCGGACGATCTGGATGACGCGCTCCAGCACGGCGTATTGGACTACGACGTTTTCGCAAGGGTCTTGCCGGAAGACAAGTTCCGCCTGGTACAGGCACTGCAGCGAAGCGGACATGTGGTCGGCATGAGCGGCGACGGCGTCAACGATGCCCCCGCACTCAAGCAGGCCGAGGTGGGCATCGCCGTGGCCAATGCCACCGATGTCGCCAAGGCCGCCGCCAGCCTGGTGCTGACCAACCCCGGCCTGGGAGACGTCAAGGCTGCAATTGAAACCAGCCGGTGCATCAACCAGCGCATGCTTACCTACACCATGAACAAGATCATCAAGACGCTGGAGATCGCCGTCTTCCTCAGTGTCGGGGTGATGCTGACGGGCGTGTTCGTGATCACTCCGCTACTGATCGTGCTGCTGCTGTTCACCAATGATTTCGTCACCATGTCCATCGCAACAGATCATGTTTCGTTCTCGCGCAAACCGGAGCGCTGGAACATTCCCAACCTGATGCAGACATCGGGCATCCTCGCCGGATTCGTGCTGGTCCTGTCGTTCGCCGTATTCTTTGCCGGACGCGATTGGCTGCATCTGCCGCTCAACCAGTTGCAGACGCTGATCTTCGTGATGCTGGTCTTTACCGGCCAGGGCAATGTCTACCTTGTGCGCGAGCGACGTCATTTCTGGCAATCGCTGCCGAGCCGATGGATGCTGCTTGCCTCCCTGCTGGATATCGTCGTCGTCTTCGTTTTCGCCACCCGGGGCATACTCATGACGGCCATTCCCATCGGGCTGGTCGCCGGGCTGGTGGCTTTGGTGCTGGTTTATCTGGTGGCGGTGGATTTCATCAAGATACGCGTGTTCAGGCATTTCGGCTTCTAGATCGCCCAAGGTATCCGCCTGCCCTTTCGCCAACAACCGGTTTGGGGATGCCCTAGGAAGCCATGGTAGCGAACGGGAATTTTTTTGCGTCGATTGCCTTGCCAACATGAGCTTGGTATCTGAAGTCGTGACTTGTTCTAACGGTCTTTGTCCGAGTTTCGGCCTTAGCTGCCGTTTCAGTTGCCTGAATCTTCGTCTGCTGTTGTATCCATTGCGGAAGTTCTAATCTCTTCGGGCGCGCCAGAAGAGACAAATCTGGGCACTGGATTATCTTGGTTCCAATTTGACATTGGCGCACTATCATTTTCACACTTCTTTATTTCGCTCCAGCAAGGTGGCTAATCCATGTCTCAGCCGAATCGCGCTCAGGTTCATTAAGATTCAACTCTAGCGCAATCTGTTGCCGAAACTCATCGAGACTTTCTAGGCTAATACCTTTTACTTTTTCAACCGCTGGATTATAAAGACCAATCGCGTGCACAAAAGCCGCATGCGTTTTGGGATAAAGGCAATAAATCCTTATTTGATTATCGGCATCACGAGCAAGCTGTATATCCCACCCGTGCGGATTGGGAGGGACACCATTGTCTATAGGTTCATTCGAAAATACATGGTCAATAACCTGCAATCCCAACATTAGAGCTGTCCGACGATGCTCCAGCAACGTTTCTTGATTGTCTAAATGGCGGAACCACAGAGTTGCAGCTAGAGTTGCCATTGCTACTACTGCTGTAACACATGCTGTAATCGTTGTAATCTGTTCTGTGGTCATAATCCTCAATCCGTTAAGTTGGCGAGTGGCGCGCGCCGAAAGAGCAATCCTTTAAACGTCACGCACTACCCCGTCCAAGTAACACGGGGGTCTCAAAATACATCCCCTCGCAATTTAGCAGAAATCCCCCATGAACCACAGAGGGAAAAGATATAGGCCGCACCAAACGCCTCCAACGGACCGCGGGTGGACAGACTGCTTAAGCGGCTTTGATGGAGGCGATGCGCAAAATATAAATGGGCAAGCTAAATCTAGTACCCACTTTTAACCTTGATTGGCGCGCCCGAAGAGATGAGAACTTCCGCAATGGATGCAACAGCAGACGAAGGTTCAGGCGACTGAAACGGCAGCAATGGCCGAGATTCGGCCTTATGTGGATCGCTACATAATGCAGAGAAGTTGACCTGATCTGGAATTCGACTTTTGGTGACGCTCGCAGCCAACTTTTTTGACTTCCGTCTTGCCTCATGAAGCAGATCAACGGATATTCATTTACCCGCACCAGTCCCAAGCTGCTCCCTGCCACGAAGCGCTTCATATAGCTGCCCAGGCCCAAGTAGAATATCTTTTAACCCACCACGCACCTTTTCCGAATCCAGCGCCTGCTTGCTCATTGTCGTATGCGCCGAGAGGGCATCCATCACTGCGTTCATAATCTCAGTAGCGAGGTCCGGCGAATTGGAGAATTGTTCCTTGGTGTTGTTGCTGGCTTGCTGCACCAGGATGTCAGACTCCAACAACTTGCCCTTTAGCACATGGTTCACATACACCAGCTTGTCTTCGTCGCTCAGCTCGCCCTCGAACAACGTGTTCACTTTCTCGATGATCTCCGCGAGGCGCGCTTTTTCCTTTTCTTGCAACTGGCCGCTGCCGGGATCGGTCAGCGGCGGCAACGGTTCGCCTGCGCTTAACGGTAAAGCGCGCTTGCCCTGATTCTTCAGCTTGTGGTGGGTCAGCACCACCTTGGACAAATCCACCCCTTCGCGTTCGCGGCCAAACTCCAGAAGCGGCAGTAAGCGCCGAAAGAAGATTGCGCGTTTCTCGATGGCCGTATTACCGTAATCGAAAATCTGCGACAGGAAGGCATACACGCGCATGAACGTGCCGAGGTCACGCTTGAACAACTGCAGCGCATTCATTTCGTCCTGCGCCGCTTGCACAGCTTTCGCATCCTTCAACGCCTGCGCATCCTGCCAGGCTTTGCGCGCTACGGCATAACGTTTGAGCAGACGGTCCGCCACCGGCTCCAGTGCTGCATTCAGTTCGTATTGCGCTCCATTCGGGTTCATCTCCACCGTCACCACGCGCTCCACTTCGTTGTCATCGTAATGTCCGGTTGCATCCAGCTTGGCACGCAGGTCGTACACCAGGTTCGGATCGGTCACGCCAGCCAGCGTTGCCGTGGCGTAATAGGTCTTGAATGCTTCCAGCACTTCCTCCGGCGCATTCACGAAGTCGAGAATGTAAGTCGTATCCTTGCCCGGATAGGCGCGGTTCAGACGCGACAAAGTTTGAACTGCCTGAATGCCCGCCAGTCGCTTGTCCACATACATGCCACACAGCAGCGGCTGGTCAAAACCGGTCTGGAATTTGTTCGCCACCAGCAGGATTTGATACTCATCCGTGGCGAATGCCTCGCGCATGTCGCGCCCCTTCAGGTTGGGGTTCAGCGTCTTGCTGTTCTCGGTGAAGGGATCGGTGCCGGACTCTTTGTCGTTCACCTCGCCCGAAAAAGCCACCAGCGTGCCGATCTTGTAGTTCTGCGACTTGATGTACTGGTCGATTGCCAGTTGCCAGCGCACCGCCTCGATACGGCTGCCCACCACCACCATCGCCTTGGCGCGGCCTTCCAGCAGCGGCGAAACATTCTCGCGGAAGTGCTCCACCACCACCTGCACCTTCTGGCTGATGTTGTAGGGATGCAGCCGTACCCAGCGCATGATGCCCTTCATCGCCGCGCTGCGTTCCACCTCCGTCTCATCCCACTCGCGCCCTTCGCTGGCAAGCTTGAACGCCAGGTTATACGGCGTGTAGTTCTTCAGCACGTCGAGGATAAAACCTTCCTCGATGGCCTGTCGCATCGAATACACATGGAACGGCGCAGGCAGGTTGTCCGGCCCGGCGGGCAAACACGGATTCGGGCGTCGACCGAACAATTCCAGCGTCTTTGACTTTGGTGTGGCGGTAAATGCCACATAGGTGATACCCGCATCATTGGCACGCGCCGCCATCTGCGCGGCAAGCAAATCTTCGGTACTTACTTCCCCGCCATCTTGCAGCTCCTGCAATTCCTCATTGGTCAGAACTGCCTTCAGGTTTGCCGCCGCTGCCCCTGTCTGCGAACTGTGCGCCTCGTCGGCGATCACCGCGAAACGCTTGCCCTGTGTCGCCGCCAGCTCCTGCACTGCCTTCAAGGCGAATGGGAAGGTCTGGATCGTACACACTACAATCTTCTTGCCCCCGGAAAGCGCCTCGGCCAGCTCCTTGCTCTTGGACGCACTCTCGCCCTTGATCGTCACCACCACTCCAGAGGTGCGCTCGAAATCAAAAATCGCTTCCTGCAACTGCGCATCCAGCACATTGCGGTCGCTCACCACCAGCACCGAGTCAAACAGCTTCTTGTGCTGCGCATCGTGCAGGTCGGCAAGGAAGTGCGCCGACCACGCAATGGAATTGGTCTTGCCGGAACCGGCGGAATGCTGGATCAGGTATTTCTGCCCTGCGCCTTCAGCCAACACAGTCGCCAGCAGTTTGCGCGTTGCATCCAGCTGGTGATAACGCGGAAAAATGATTTTCTCGATCTGCTTCTTGCTGTCGCGCTTGCTCACGATGTAGCGACCAATGATCTCCAGCCAGCTATCGCGCGCCCACACTTCTTCCCACAGGTAAGCCGTGCGGTGACCAGTCGGGTTTAGCGGATTGCCCGCCGCGCCATCGTCGCCCTTGTTGAACGGCAGGAAGGTAGTCGCCGCGCCCAGCAGGCGCGTAGTCATCATCGCCGCGCTGTTGCTGACCGCAAAATGCACCAGCGCCCCGCGCGGAAAATCCAGCAACGGCTCGGCAGCGGGCTGCCCCTTCGGCCTTGGATGACGGTCGAAACGATATTGATCCACTGCGTCTTCCACGCTCTGCGTGTAGTCGCTCTTCAGCTCCACCGTCGCCACCGGAATGCCGTTAAGGAACAGCACCAGGTCGATGGCGTTCTCGTTATGCAACGAATAACGCACCTGCCGCACCACGCGCAGGCGGTTGGCAGCATACCTCGCTTGCAACGCGGTATTCATCGCCAGGGCAGGCTTGAACTGAGCCAGACTTACCGGCTGGCGCAACCCCAGCAACTCTACACCGTGGCGCAACACATCCAGCGTGCCACGGTCATCCAGTTGCTTGCGGAGACGGTCGAGCAATACGGCTTCTGCCGCTGCGCCGTTGTTCTTGGTCAGCGTCTCCCATGCCTGCGGTTGCGTGACCTGTACCCAGGCCAGCACATCGGCGGGGAACAAGGCGCGGGCGCGGTCGTAGCCGGTGTGATCGCCATCGGCATACAACCAGTCGTGCGCCGCAAGGTGCGCGCAGATATCGTTTTCGAATTCGATTTCCTTGTGCAGGGCGCTCATGCTTCACCTGCCAATTCGGGGTGATTGGTTTGCAGCCATTGTCTTGTATGTGCCAGCAGCTTGTCGGCCTCATCGAGGCAGGCAGACAATGCGCTGTCGGAAATCGGATCACCTTCGTAATCGTTGAGGTTACGCTGTTTGCGCAAGGCATCCAGCACGATCACCGTTTCTTTGGACACCTGCATCGTCAACGGCAGGCTTTGGATGGCGGTCAGGTGGTGGCCGGGCTGGCTGGTGGAAGTGCGATAGCCGTTTGCCCACAAGCCCAGCATTGCGCACTGCATGATGGTCTTGTATGCCGCATCGAAGCGGTTATCCGCACTCAACGCAACCAGCCGCGCATCTTCCAGGTTGCGTTGTGCCGCCCGCAGCAGTTTCCGCACCGCGCCGCGATCCGGCGTGAACGATTGCAGCTTATTGATGGACAGCAAATTCTGCAAAGTCATATTCGCTCCCTAGCAAAAACAACCGGGGTTTGGACAACACCTCCAGCAACAGCGGCTCCTTGTTCTGCAAACGCAGCAGGAACTCGCTGGCCGAATACACCACCGGATTGATCTCGCGCTGCAACAACTCCTGCGCCGGATACAGCGCCTTCACCACCTCGGCAAAGCCTGCATCGCCCACGATCATCACATCCACATCGCTGCCCGGCGTTTCCGTCCCGCGCGCCAGCGAACCGAACAACAGCGCAAAGCGGATCTGCGGCGACAAGCCCTGCAAGGCCTGCTGCAACACACTCACCGCGCCGCTGGTCTTGCGGAACAACCCCGCCAACTCCTCAAATACCGGGCAAGCACGGTTAGCCCGATACAGCACCTGGTTGCCCTGCCGCTCGCGCACCAGCAACCCCGCCTCGGCCAGCTTCGCCAGCTCGCGGTGCAAAGTGCCCGGCGCGGTTTCCGTCTGCCGCGCCAGCTCGCGCACATGAAAACGCTGGTCCGGCTGCAACAGCAGCAGGCTCAACACGCGCTGACGATACGCGCCGAACAGCACATCCAGCAGATTTGTCTTGTAGCTCATTTGGCTACGATTGTAGCCTTAATGGCTTCATTGTGGCAATGCCCAAACCCTGTCATACCGGCGCTAATCTATTTATTCGTTCGTTTGCCGCTTCACCGCGTCCAGCGTTTGCCCATCCTTATTCTTCCAGTCTATCCAGCCATTAGTGGTTCTTCCCATGAGCGACAGAGCCGCCATGCTCGGCGACCGAAACAAGTGGTCTTTTTCAAATACCACCGTATCGCCTTCAACCCGCATGACGCCATTCTCAAGCAACCTGTTGCGCAAGTTTTCACCTGCCGTCCCTTTGAGCGAAGCAACATTTTCCTTACGCCCGACCGAGCCCTTCAACACGACAAACCCTTCTTCGGTGTACATGCCACGACCATTAGCTCCAGAGCCTTTACAGTAGAAAAAGTCATCCGGCTTTGCAGATGCAACGGACTTGGCAACAGGGTCAAAAATGGGATAACCCAGCGTCGCCAGCAAGGTGTGCCCCGTTTCGAATATCTCAAGACAGTCGGCCGCAAGTGGTGCGGGTGTGTGCGGCTTGCTGCCATCATTTCCGTTCTCAGTGGAATATCGCGCTGCTTTCTTGGCTTCCTGTATAGAGTGCCACTCAAGAAAAAGTGCATGCGTCTGTGTCAAGCTATCGGTTCGCGAGACGAGCACCAACGCCTTTTCCCAAAATTCCTTCTCTTTGTGATGCTTGGCGAGTCGCGCACGCAGATCGCCAGTCTGGCCGATGTACACTTTCCGCTCAGAGCCATCCTCTTCCTCGCTGAACAGAAAATACAGCGCGACTTGATCGCTTTCCGGCATCTTCAAGAAATCCGGCAACAGGCTGCGTGGCACCTCAATCACTTGCACGATGCGCGTAGTAATCTCCGCAATGCGTATACCCTGCGGATCACCACCCGGCAGGAATATCTGGATTGTCTTCGGTGCCATGTTCATGCCTCCCTTGTGGCTATCGCCAAGCAGCCCAACCTAGATCACAAAGCATGACGCCAATGCACTGCATAGCAAGCTCGGCATCCTGCTCTCTAACATCTCTCGTATTCTTGTCTCTCTGAACGGCGTACTTGGTTCGCCCGTGCAGCAAGCGAACAATATCCGCAGCATTTCTGACGATTTCTTTTTTGTCTTGCGGCTCCAACTTGCCCGCCTCGGTGATCGCCTTATACAAAGAGTCCTGGGTACTCCGCTCTTTGGTTTCAAGAAAAGCATTCAATATGCGCGTCGCCGCTTCGTTGGCACGATCAACTATCGATTCAGGGCTAGCCAAACGGTAGTCGTCTTCTAATGTTTGCAGCGCTTCTTGAATGTTGCTGCCCTTAATCTCCTGCATTTTCTCCATATCCAGTTCGGGTAAGGCACCCAAGCTCTGGCGCGCTTTAAGCGTAACCAATTCTTCGCCAGTAAAGCCCGCTTCAATACTGATAATGGCCCAGATGCTGGAAGACTTACCATTGCCCAGTACAACCACCGGGTAAGAAATGCCAAGAGTATTCAACTCAGCGGAAATTATGTTTGCATGACAGTCAACAACAGAGATTCGCCGGCAACCATTATCGTCAACTTCAGAGGCGCGTTGAATTATCACCAACGGATTAGGTAACGCCCACCACATTGTCCCTGAGGAGCCAGAATTTTTATAAAACCGACCACGCCTGATTCTGCTGACCGGATCAAACGAATCCTCCCGGAAATAGAACTTGATTGGACTATAGACGCCGGTAGCGGAGAAATCTTTCGCAGTGGAGTCTAAAAACTTGGCAGGGGTCAGTACCGGCGTTGGCCAAACCAGATGCACACCATAACTTGAGTCGCCTTCATAAACCAAACCCTGACTCTCATCTATGCCAAGCATTCTGCTCATGCGGCCTCCAAAACGTCACCAACTCCCGCTTGCGAGGATGGTGCGAGGGTGCGCACATCGATCTTGCCGGTGACGGCGGCAGAAATCAGCGCGCTACGGCGCTCTTGCAGCAGGGCTATGGCGCAGTTGGCTTCGGCGGTGAGGGTGTCGAGCTTGGCGGTTTCGCGGTCAATGTAGTTCGCTATGGTCGTTTGCTCATCCAATGGCGGAACAAGGCACTCGATCATTCCCAATTTGCTAGCTTTAATACCCAATGCTGTAGAACCAGTTGCCAATGTTTCAAGCCGCGCTTGACAATGCGCGCTCATGAACCAGTACAAAAGAAAGTTGTTTTGCATAACTTTTGGCATCCCACGAAACTTCACAATGCGCTGCGCAAGAGCTATGTCTGTGCGATCTATCAGGGCTACCTGTCCCAATGGTGCTTCCATAGTAAAAAGCAGATCGCCAATCTCAGGTTCACCGCGTGCAAGAAGCGATGCGGCTGATTCGGGATCAACAAATTCTTGCGAGGCATCATAGTCAATCTTCCCGCCGCGAACATTTCTTGCCGTTACCAAGAAAATGCCTTCGTCCACCTTTGTGGGTGTGCGACCACGGTAGTCAACTACAGGCCCAATAAAACGAGTTAAGCCTCCGATTTCCCAATGCGCCGGCACTTCGCCCAGCCATTCGATGTCCGAATCTTTCATCCTGGCGTTGGGGTTCAGCCCCTTAGTGACGGCATGCGAAATCACCGCTTGCCGCTTTTCCGCCAGCAGCTCCGCCAGCCGCCGCTGCTCGGCAATCAGCGCGTCGATTTTCCCCGTCTCGCGGTCGAGGAAGGCGGCGATGGCTTGCTGTTCTTCAAGGAGCGGCGCAGAAATGTATGTTTCAGCCAGCGGGCCAAGATTTAGCGCGCGGAACGTTGCGCCGCCAACCGAACTCTCCCATTGCGAAAAGGAAGTTACAGAACGCAGTGACCAGAAAACATATTTTGAGGAATTTTCTGCCGAGACAGCAACCCGGGCTGTACCTTGAGTGAGATTGGCCCCATCAAGTGTATGCGGCACCACCATTAATTTTCCAAAGCTTGGTCCTATAGAGCAGACAAGGTCGCCTTGCTTAATCGTGCTTCTTACATATGAAGTTGCGATTTCAATTGAGGTTTTAAGAAGATTTGTCTCGTCGAGAATGCCACACTCATCCGACATATCTGCTGGACGAATATAAGGAATACCATCTTCGACATTTGCGCCCGCCTGTACAATTCCATAAGTAATCGAACGCGCTGGATCCACGACGCGCTTTAATTGCGTGACTTTCCAATGCCTCGGCACCTCGCCCAGCCAGGCCACGCCGCTGTCTTTGTATTCTGGATAACGCGGCAAGCTCATGCGCTCAGCCCTGCAATCATGTTCAGTATCCGATCCGTGCATTGTTTCAGCTCGGCATCAATCTCCGCCAATGGTCGCGGCGGCTCGAACACGTAGAAATGGCGGTTGAACGGGATTTCATAACCAACTTTGGTTTTGTCGTGGTCTATCCACGCATCCGGCGCATGGGGCAGCACTTCGCGTTTGAAGTAGCTTTCCACGTCCTCGTTGAGCGGGACATTTTCGGTGTCGCGCAGGTTGGTATCGGTTTGCGGCTTGCCTTTGAGTTTGCCTTTTTCGTTCAGGACGACTTTGCCTTGTGCGTCTTTCAGCGGACGCTCTACGGTGATGGTGCGGTAGCCGAAGTCTGCGTTGTTGAAGATGCGGCTGATGGGTTTCCCTCTCCCCAACCCCTCTCCCGCCTGCGGGAGAGGGGCTTCTTCAAAGTCGCCAAACAGGCGGGTGATCTCGGCGATGTGTTCGTCGGTGAGTTCCTTGCGTTTGCTGCCCAGGCTCTTGCGCATCTTTTGCCAGAAGCTTGAGGCGTCGATGAGTTGCACTTTGCCTTTGCGATGTTCGGGCTTGCGGTTAGAGAGAATCCAGACGTAAGTGCTGATGCCGGTGTTGTAGAACATGTCGGTGGGCAGGCCGATGATGGCTTCGACCAGGTCGTTTTCCAGCACGTAGCGGCGGATTTCGCTTTCGCCGCTGCCTGCGCCGCCGGTGAAAAGCGGCGAGCCGTTGAGCACGATGCCGAAGCGGCTGCCGCCGTCTTTGGCGGGGCGCATTTTGGAGACGAGGTGCAGCAGGAAAAGCATGGAGCCGTCGGAGACGCGCGGCAGGCCGGGGCCGAAGCGGCCATTGAAACCTTGCTGATCGTGTTCCTTGCGAACTTCCTTCTCGACCTTCTTCCATTCCACACCGAACGGCGGGTTGGAGAGCATGTAGTCGAATTTGGTGTGCGGGTGGCCGTCTTCGGAAAGAGTGTTGCCGGGGATGATGTTGGCGACATCCTGCCCCTTGATGAGCATGTCGGCCTTGCAGATGGCGTAGGACTCGTCGTTGAGTTCTTGCCCGTGCATGGTAAGGCGCGCGCCGGGGTTGTGTTCTTCGAGATATTCGCCCGCGATGGAGAGCATGCCACCCGTGCCCGCCGTTGGGTCATAAATGGTGCGCACCACGCCGGGCTTGCTGAGCACCTCGTCGTCTTCGATGAACAGCAGATTGACCATGAGGCGGATGACTTCGCGCGGGGTGAAGTGTTCCCCGGCGGTTTCGTTGGAGATTTCGGCAAACTTGCGGATCAGCTCTTCGAACACCAGTCCCATTTGCCCATTGCTGACGGCTTCGGGGTGCAGGTCGATGTTGGTGAATTTCTCGGTGACCTGGTACAGCAGCCCTGCCCGCGCCAGACGGTCGATCTGGATGTGGAATTCAAAGCGCTCGAAGATGTCGCGCACGGCCGGGGCAAACTCGCCAATGTAGCTGTAGAGGTTTTCGCGGATGTGGTCCTGGTCGCCCATGAGCTTTTTCATGTCCAGGGGCGAGGTGTTGTAGAAACCTTGCTTGGATTTGCGCAGCAGGTAAGGCTCGGGGTTAATCCCGGCTTGTTGCTGTTTGGCGTATTCGGCCAGTACGGCGGGCTTGGTGGCTTCCAGCACACAATCAAGACGGCGCAGCACGGTAAACGGCAGGATCACCTTGCCATATTCGGATTGCTTGTAATCACCACGCAGAAGGTCGGCAACCGACCAGATGAAAGAAGATAAGGCTTGCTGGTTCATAAATTGAGACTATGTGTTTTTCAGCTATTGTAACGGCACAGGCATGCCTGTTGTCCGCTTTCCTAAGAAGGCGGAAGTAACTCGGTGCGTCCGCCAAGGTCGGCAAGGGCCGATTATGTAGACCAGTTGATTATGTGGATTTGACGCTCTGCGCCCGCTATAAGCCTTGTGCTGGCGCGGAGAACATGAAGCGGACGGTCTACATAATCCGAAATTCACTATGGGTGGGGCGATATTGTCGAGGTGACACTCGCAGGATCGTGATCGCGGCATTACCATCTCCTGTGCGGTCTCACCGGAAATCTATGACCGATCCTGCCTATCTAGGCAGTTACCCAGCTCCGGAAATTATGTTGAGCATGCCGTTAAATCAATCGCAGAAAACCCAGATTACGCAGGGCTCCAATGCCATGCCGCACAAAGCAGTCCGCATAATCGAGCAATCTACATAATCGGCCTTATGTGGAGCGCTACATAAGGCCGAAACTCTGACGGTATTTGCAAATGAAATCTGGACGACCACAAATCATGTTACGGATATCGTACAAGGTTGTTACAAATTCACACTCAACCCGACCTCGTTAATCGTTAAAATGAAAACGTGAACAAATTCTCAGGCTCCCCCAGTTATAAAAGTATCATTTAGCCATGCGCTCGCTGCGATCCGTTTTGAATCAGAATATCCTTCAATATCCAGATTTCCAGCAACAAAAAAGCCTTGTTGGTCGCATGGTAAAAAAGCCAATCCTGTTTTTGGCGGCAACGTCAGCGCGTTGGGTGCGCACGCGCGAGATCGTTGAAAAGGCGGAACCGTGCCGGTGGGCGTCTTGATGCATAGGGCCGGTGCCTGAGTACATGCATCGCAAAGCAACTTGCAGCGGGCCGCAATGCTCGTCTTCCCTGGATAGCGTGCTGATGAAATTCAGGACAGTCAAATAAGGTAATTTTTTCCGATGTGGATTGTTGAATTAGCTTTACGTAGACCCTATACCTTCATCGTGCTGGCGATCATCATCCTGCTCGCCACTCCTCTTGCGATACTGCGCACGCCCGTGGATGTATTGCCGGAAATAGACATCCCCGTCATCAGCGTGATCTGGAACTACAGCGGCATGGCGCCAAAGCAGATGGCAGACCGCATCACTTCGGTGCACGAGCGCATCCTGACGACGACAGTCAACGACATCGAGCATGTCGAGTCGCAATCCTTGAACGGCATCGCGGTGGTCAAGATATTCTTTCAGCCGAACGTCAACATCCAGACCGCGATTGCCCAGACTGTGGCCGTCTCCCAGACCGTGTTGCGCCAGATGCCGCCGGGAATGATGCCTCCGCTGATCATCAAATACACCGCGTCTAGCGTTCCCGTGATCCAGATCGGGATGTCGAGCAGGGATGTTCCCGAACAGGGGTTGTTCGACCTGGCCACCAATACCCTGAGACCCCAGCTGGTGACGATCCCGGGTGTTGCCGTTCCCTGGCCCTACGGCGGCAAGATGCGCCTGGTGTCCGTGGATCTCGATATGCAGGCCCTCCTGGCAAAAGGCCTGACGTCGGCGGACGTGATCAATGCGGTCAACAGCCAGAACCTGATCCTGCCTACCGGCACCGCCAAGATAGAGGAGACGGAATATAACGTCAGCCTGAACAGTTCGCCGACGACGATCGAAGGCCTGAACAACATGCCCGTAAAGACCACTGCGGGTGCAACGACTTTCCTGCGTGAAGTCGCCCATGTCCGCGACGGGTTCTCTCCGCAAACGAATATCGTCAAACAGAACGGCCAGCGCGGGCTGCTCTTGTCCATCTACAAGAATGGCGGAGCCTCGACCATCGACGTGGTCAACGACCTCAAGGCCAGGCTGCCCACTTTGCTGCCCCTGCTGCCCAAGAGCGTGGATGTCGCGTTGCTGGCCGACCAGTCGGTATTCGTCAAGACGGCGATCAGAGGTGTCTCGCATGAGGCGCTGATCGCGGCAGGGCTGACGGCCTTGATGTTGCTGCTGTTCCTGGGCAATTTGCGCACGACGTCGATCATCGCCATTTCGATCCCGTTGTCGATATTCACTTCGATCATATTGCTGCATGCGGTGGGCGAGACCATCAATATCATGACGCTGGGCGGGCTGGCGCTGGCAGTCGGCATTCTCGTGGACGATGCGACGGTGACGATCGAGAATATCGAGCGCCATTTGCACATGGGTTCGGACCTTTATACGGCGATCCTCGACGGTGCGGGCGAGATCGCCATCCCTGCCTTTGTCTCGACCTTGTGTATCTGTATCGTGTTCGTGCCCATGTTCTTCCTTGAAGGTGTGGCTCGCTACCTGTTCGTGCCGCTGGCCGAAGCCGTGGTGTTCGCGATGCTGGCTTCCTATGTGCTGTCTCGCACACTGGTGCCGACCCTGGCCCTGCTGCTGATGGGGCACCAGAAACGCACCGGCAGGATCGCAAAGTGGGTTTTCAGCGTGCATGAATCGTTCAACCGGCGTTTCGAGAAATTGCGCAACGTCTACGTGCTTCTGCTGAGCCACCTGCTGACCCACCGCCGCAGTTTTATCGCGGGCTTTCTCGGCTTTTGCCTCTTGTCCTGCGGACTCTACCTGATGCTTGGGCGCGATCTTTTCCCCACGGTGGATACCGGCCAGATCAAGCTGCATATGCGGGTACCGACCGGAACCAGGATCGAGAACACCGCACTGATCTCCGACGCCGTCGACAGTGCACTGCGCGAGATAATCCCCGCAACGGAACTGGCATCGATCATAGACAATATCGGTTTGCCCTACAGCGGCATCAATCTTTCGTACAGCAACTCTGGCACCATCGGCACGCTGGACGCCGACATCCTGATCTCGCTCAACCCCGATCATCGGCCGACCGGCGAATATATCGACAAGATCCCGGCAGAACTCGGCAAGCGCTTTCCGGGTGTCGAGTTCTTTTTCCAGCCGGCCGATATCGTGGCCCAGATCCTCAACTTTGGCATTCCCGCGGCAATCGACGTGCAGATATACGGCAACAATATCGCCGAGAACACCGTCTTCGCCGGAAAACTCATGAACCGGATCAAGGCCGTCAATGGCGCCGTCGACGTGCATGTCCATCAGCGGCTGGATGAGCCGGGGATCGCGCTGGAGATGGATCGTCCCCGCTTGCAGAGCATCGGCATCAGTCCCGCCGACGTGGCCCAGAATATCCTTCTGCCGCTTTCGGGTAGCCAGCAGACACAACCGGCCTTTTTCCTCAATCCGGCCAACGGCATCGTCTACAACATCCAGGTGCAGGCGCCGCAATACAAGATCAGCTCCCTCGACGACCTGATGCATCTGCCGGTCAATATCCCCGGCGCAAAGGATACGGCACCGCAGGTGCTCAGCAATCTGGTGAAGGTCTCGCCGTACAAGGAGCCGAGCATCGTGACACACAACAACATCCTCACGTCGGTCGACATCTACGCGAATGTGCGCGGTCGCGATCTCGGTTCCACGGCCAGGGAAATCCAGGCGCTCATTGACGAAGCCAAACCGGGCTTGCCGAAGGGCAGCCGCATCGCGATGCGCGGACAGGTGCAGACCATGCAGTCTTCCTATATCGGCCTGGGTTTGGGGATCATCGGCGCCATCGTCCTGGTCTATCTGCTCATCGTCGTCAACTTCCAGTCCTGGATCGATCCGTTGATCATCATTTCGGCGCTGCCCGCCGCCCTGGCCGGTATCGCCTGGATGCTGATATTGACCGGAACGGATCTGAGCGTGCCGGCGCTGACAGGCGCGATCATGACGATGGGCGTGGCGACCGCCAACAGCATTCTGGTTGTGGCGTTCGCCCGGCAGCGGCTGGATGCCGGTCTTCCGCCGCTCTCGGCAGCCCTTGAGGCCGGCGCCACGCGGCTGCGCCCGGTCTTGATGACGGCCCTGGCGATGATACTCGGCATGATTCCGATGGCGATCGGTATCGGCGAAGGCTCGGAGCAGAATGCGCCGCTCGGCCGCGCCGTGATAGGCGGCTTGCTGTTTGCGACTGTTTCGACGCTGCTTTTCGTTCCTGCCGTCTTTGCTGCTTTCCACCAATGGCTTGCTGCGCGAAAAGCGCGCAATCAGGACGATGGCGCACCCACCACCACACCCGCTTCTGCATAGGACACACATCATGACCGATCAGCGACATTCGCATCAGGGTTTGCCGGAATTCCATCTGTACGGAGCTGCACAGGAGAGCAGCCGGCATCAAGTCGTCCGCACCGCCCGTTGGGCGACTGTGGCCATTGTCGCTCTGCTGTTGCTGGGTCTGGGCTGGGCATTGCTCGTGCGCCGGGCCAACGCGGAGTTGCTGGCGACGCGGGCCGCCGAAAATGCCATCCTCCAGGTGCACGTCGTTCAGCCGAGCGCCGGAGGCTATGAACCGAAGCTGACCTTGCCCAGTGCCTTGCAGGGCATCTACGAGGCGCAGATCTATGCGCGCACCAGCGGATATGTCAGGCAGTGGTTCAAGGACATCGGCCAGCCAGTGAAAAAAGGCGACTTGCTGGCGACACTCGATATCCCCGATATCAACAAGCAGGTCGATGAGGCCAAGGCGAATTTCGAACTCGCAAAGATCGCTTACGAGCGGTGGGGCAAGTTGCGCGAGCACGATGCGGTCTCGCAGCAGGAGTATGACGAAAAGACCGCCGCATACCAGCAGACCGAGGCCGCGCTCAAGCGTCTGCGCGACCAGCAGAGCTTCAGCAATGTGCTCGCCCCCTTCGATGGCATCGTGACGAAGCGCGAAATCGACAACGGAGACCTGATGAATGCCGGCAACGGCGGCAAGGGGCAGACGATGTTCGCTGTCGCGCAGATCGACAAGCTGCGTCTCTATGTCTATGTCCCACAATACCGGGCCGACCGGATACGCGTTGGCGACAGCGTGGATATTCTCCGGCCGGAAGCTGTCGACAGGCCGGTCAAGGGACGGATCGTGCGAACCGCGGGCGCGATCGATCCGGCGACGCGGACCTTGCAGGTCGAAATACAGGTGCAAAATGCCGACCACAACCTCTTGCCCGGTGCGTATGTGGACGTCGCACTCACGCTGAAATCGAACGGAGGATTGATCCTGCCGACCAATGCTTTGTTGTACAACTCTGCGGGTACACGGGTCGCGGTCGTTCAGCCGGACGGCAAGGTCAGGTTGCAGGTCGTGACCGTGGGTACCGACTACGGTCACGATGTAGAGATCAAGGCTGGCGTGAAGCCCGACGATAAGGTGGTCATGAATCCTCCCGACTCGATCAGCGACGGACAGTCGGTCGCGATCGCCGCCGAAACCGCCAAAGGAATTTGACCGCCATGCGCCCCCTCATGCTGCTCGCCGGTCTGCCGTTGCTGTGTGCGGCTTGTGCGTCTATCGGCCCCGACTACAAACGCCCGGCGGTAACCGACATGCCCGCCGGCTGGAAGACCGGGACCGAGTGGCAGCCTGCCAATCCTGCCGACGCCGTTCCCAAGAAGGAATGGTGGAAGAGCTTCGGCGACAAGCAGCTCGACGAACTTGAAAGCAATTGCCTCAGGGACAACCCGGGCCTGAAAGCGTCGGTGGCGCGCCTCGACCAGGCGCTTGCACAAAGCAATGCACATGCCGCCGCCATGTTCCCGACTGTCGCACTGAATGCGGACGCGTCACGCACCCGCACGTCGGCGAACCGGCCGCTGTTTGCTTACAACGTACCCAACACCAGTACGATACAGAACGACTTCAGGCCGAACCTCACCGTCAGTTATGAGGTCGACTGGCTGGGGCGGGTGCGCAGGGATATCGAGAGTGCCCGCGCCAGCGCCGAACAGGCGGCTGCCGACCAGGAAAACGTGCGCCTGGTGCTGACCGCCCAGGTCGCATCGGCCTATTTTCAAGTGCGCCAGCTCGACGAAGAGATCGGTCTCGTCTCCGACTCGATAGCATTGCAGGAAAAGGTGCTCGATTTGACCCGCATACGCCACGATTTCGGTGCGGCTGCGGAGAACGATGTGGCCTTCCAGAACGCGCTGGTCTCGTCGAGCAAGGCACAACTCGAATTGCTGAAGAATCAGCGCAAACAGACTGAAGACACGCTGGCGACGCTGACGGGTGTTCCGGCCGCGAGCTTCAACATCACTGCAGGTGCGCTTCCGGCCCTGACCCCGGCGATCCCCGTCGGGCTGCCGGCAAACCTGCTTGAGCGGCGGCCCGATATCGCCTCGGCAGAACGTGCGATGGCGGCGGCCAATGCCCAGATCGGCGTGGCCAAGGCGGCCTATTTTCCGTCGTTGATCTTGGCGCCGGCACTCGGAGGCTACGAGTCGAACACCCTGTCCAATCTGGTTTCGGCACCTTCATTGGTGTGGTCCGTCGGCGTGCAGGCCAGCCAGACCCTGTTCGACGGTGGAAGAATCGGCGCAGGGGTCGATTTTGCGCAGGCGGGCTATGTCGCCGCAGTCTCCAATTACCGGCAAGCCGTACTGGTCGCAATACAGGAAACACAGGATGCACTGGGCAATCTGCAAGGCCTTGAGTCAGCCAGGCAAAAGCAGGACGAGGCAGTGCGTGACCAGAACAAGGCCTATGAGATCACTTTACTGCGCTACCAGGAAGGGCTGGACAATGCCCTGACCCTTGCCACGGTGCAGCAAAACCAGTTGTCTGCCTTGCGCGTCCAGTCCCAGATACGCGGGGGCCAGTTTCAATCGGCAGTAAGCCTGCTGAAGGCGCTGGGTGGCGGCTGGAAAGAGGCCAATTAGTTAAGGAAACGCCCATGGTTGAGGAAGACGGCAACGCGATCGTGTGCCGGGCAAAAGTGATGTTGTCCTTCAGACATGGCGCGGCTTCCCCTTCTCAAGGGAAAAGGAGCCCAGGATGAAGTCCATGCATTGATGTGGACAGCCGGTCGGGCATTCCGGAAAGTTCAAGTGCCGCAGAACGTGCGGTGGTTAGCGGTCTGTTCGGGCGAGGCCGGCTCCGCATACATGGAAGCCTCCTCGCGTCCGGTATAGGGATCACGCAAGATCTCCAGCAGCCGGTTGAACGGGGCAAGGTCGCCATTGCTGGTGGCGGCCTCGAGTGCTTGTTCGACAAGGTGGTTACGGGGAATGACATAGGGATTCACCCGCCGCATGTCCGCGGCGATCCCCGCAGCCGTTCTTTTCTCCAAGGCCAGTCGGCTCTGCCAGCGCGGAAGCCATTCGTCGAGCTTTGCGATATTGCCGCGAAACACGCTCCGCAGGGGCGCGGGATCGGATTCCGCTGCATCCGCAAGATAGCGCCACGCCAGAATGAAATCGGCTTGCCCGGCTTGCATCGCATCCATGAATTCCTGTGCCAGCTTCGCATCGCCCGCTTCGGCGAGTTCAAGACCAAGCTTGCGTCGCATCATCGCAAGCCAGGCATTTTCGTATCGGTCTGAAAACAACTTGATCGCATCTGTCGCCAACTGAACGGGTCGTTCGCTATCTTCGTCCAGCAGGGGTAGCAATGTTTCGGCAAATCGCGCCAGGTTCCATTGTGCGATCGCGGGCTGGTTTCCGAAGGCGTACCGTCCCCTGTGGTCTATCGAGCTGAACACCGTCGCCGGGTCGTAATGCTCCAGGAATGCGCAAGGCCCATAGTCTATGGTCTCGCCGGAAAGCAACATGTTGTCGGTGTTCATTACGCCATGGATGAAACCTACACACATCCACCTCGCAACAAGCTCGGCCTGCCGCGCAACCACTCCTCGCACGAACTCGATATAAGGCTTGCCGATCAATTCCGGGTAATGGCGCCTGATCGTGTAGTCCGCAAGCCTGCGTACGGATTCAACTGCATTTCGCGAGGCGAAATATTCAAAGGTTCCGATACGAATGTGGCTTGCCGCAACGCGGGTCAGGACCGCCCCCGGCAATGCACTTTCGCGATACACGAACTCCCCTGTGGCAACAACTGCCAGTGCGCGCGTGGAGGGAATGCCGAGATGGTACATGGCTTCGCCCATCAGGTATTCGCGCAGCATCGGTCCTATCGCGGCCTTGCCGTCGCCGCTGCGCGAAAAGGGAGTACGCCCCGATCCTTTCAATTGGATATCCCGCCGCATCCCCATTCGGTCGATCACCTCGCCGAGCAGGAGCGCCCGGCCGTCGCCAAGCTGGGGCGCAAAGTTGCCGAACTGGTGTCCGGCATATGCCTGTGCGATCGGAACCGCACCCGGCGGCAGGATATTCCCGGCAAAGATCTCCGCTCCCTCCTGCGTGTCCATCTCTTCCGCGCTTAGCCCAAGTTCCTCGGCCAGTGCCCGATTGAACTTGATCCAGCGAGGCGCTGGTGCCGGCTCGGCCTGGGATGGCACATAGAAACCATCCATCTCGCGCTGGTAGCTGTTGTCGAAATTGAACTGCATGCTGTTCGATTCGATAATTTTATTCATGACGGTCTCGTATGTGGATTCGGTTGATTCATCTGCAATTGGGGCCTTTTTGATATTGCCTTGCAGCCGATGTCATTCAATCGAGCAAGTGGCCCGTCATGACCAGTATCAGGCAACCATCGACGCTAAAGGGGCGGTGGGCGCTCATGTGGGGACTGCGTATCCAGGTTCCGGCAGGATATCGACCGAACTCATCCTCGAAAACACCTTCCAGCACCAGGATCTCCTCACCACCATAATGGCGGTGTGGATTGAACTTCGTTTTCGGCGCCCAGCGTACCAGGGCGGCATGTCTTGTACCAAACTCGGCAAGTGGCAGCACCGTCAGCCCGGTGACGAGCCCCTCAAACCAGTCGGCATTTCGGGTATCGACAATGGTCCGCTGATTGTCCTCCGGGGCGAGATAGTTATTTTTAACGAACAGGGTGCAGCCTGAGCTTGAGCGAGCCGTGTGCGACGAACCCGGCGGATTCTTGATGTAGGTTCCCGCGCCATAGCTCCCCGCATCATCCTCATAGACGCCGTCGAGAACCAGGATTTCCTGCCCCAGTGGATGGATATGAGTCTCAGGGGGCGTATTCGCCCCGTACCTTACGATTGATGTGAAGCGCAAAACTTCATCGGCACGGTCTTCCAACAGTCTGCTCTGGATGCCGGGCTGGCTCGAATCAACCCAGGGAAGTGCGGATAAGTGAAGCACCGCACGCAGTGATATGTCGTCGTTGAATTTCATAATGATATTAGGCTCTCACTTGATCTCGTTTGATTATCCACCGTTTAACGGTGAACTGCGTCGCAGTAACGCTAAGACGATGAATCCTTGCATTAGTGCCGCTGCAACCCGGTCGACCAGTTAACTTGCTGTTCAATAAGAACAAATATTCCGGATACACAAGCTGCCTGTAAACCAGGTATGCATGAATTCGTCTTGCATTTTCTTCCAGGCGATCCGGGGAGTGCGTCATGATGAGCAGCGAATTTTGGAACATGTCAATCCGGCCACCATGTCACGGGCTTCTTCACTAGCACTGTTATCAATGGGATATTTTGGAGGCGTTGACCAGTTTTTTCTTCAGTGGAAACTGTGAGGCGTCAGTGGAAACGATGCAGAAAATAAAAGTGGGCAACTTGCATCAAGTGCCCACTTTTAACACTAATTGGTGCCTCGGCGTCATTCACATTGATTGCTTTAAGCCTTGTCTCTGTTTAGTTTGCTCAATTTGATTTTGAGATATGCCCCCAATTATGCCCCCAATTGTTAATCAAAACGGTCTGCATCTGGGTTGTAGTATTTTTTTGAAATCTTATACAGGGATATTTCTAAAGCCATGCCGGGTAAATAATGCAATAGCAAATCTAGGTCACTCACTTCATCATACTTTTCTGACCCATCGCGATGGTGGCTCCAGAGGTGAGCGACTTGACGACCAGCAGTGAATTTCTCGCGAAATACCTCAATTGATTGAAGCAGCGACAACTTTTGTTCATCAGATGCTTCCAATACCGTTACGTCTCTTCTCAACGAAGCAATTCGTGGATGCTCACAGGCTGCATCCGTCTCCTGCTTGCGAGCGGATGCAATCACCAACGAAGCTAGATAATCTGCCCAATGCTGCATTAATCTTCACCTTGCTCCATTTATTCGGCGTTAGACATGGCACCTACTTGAGTTCATGGATTATCGAAATTGCCCAAAGCGCCGATAGCGGCCATCCGATAAATGCTCTCTTACTTAAGCTCTCCTCGCCTATAAGACTGCTAAGCATACCCATCATCATTGCACCAAATATTGACCCACCTACGAAAAGCACAATTGGCCAGTACCAAGCGACAACAATAAAATAGTAGATCAGTATGACTAGGCCTGTAAAAAAACCTAGCAACCCGGAAATCTCAACCGCTTTCAGAAGATGAGTTGATGCAAATTGTAAGGATCGCTTTGATTGCCTTTCATGATACTCATGGGCAAGCAGGAAACAAAATAGCAGAGACCAAGCTAAGACGAGATTTAGTGGTAATGACCTTGGCATCGCTTCATTCCTCAAAAGTATCGGCGGCAAATGCTTGGCGATTTTTAATAATGTTCGCGAGCTTGCAAACGCGACAAGCCCGAAGCAATCATGCAAAAGTGAAGGTTAGAACTTGGTATACGGTACCAAGGGAACTACTAGTTTGCGTTTCGGACACGAGGGTCATATTTCCAGACGTGGTTATTCGATAAATAGTTTGGGTTACGGTACTCCCGCCCCCAAAAGATATTAAAGTATCGGTAATAGTTACCAGCAAACTGTTAGCGCTATCACTAGCTACACTATAGACGGAAGTTACTGACTGCCCCAGAGCAAACCCATCATTCCCACTGCCAAGTGAACCTGTATCTCCAGCTTTGACAGTCGTTGGATAGGCATACGGCGTATAGTAGATAGCGTTGCTGGAGCCTGATGCTAATGTCGCCAATATCGTATAGTTACTAGTGCTGTAATAAACATAAGAAGTACTTGATAAGGACCCAGTCATCACCCCAACTGATTGTAATACCACCGTACCAATGAGGGGTCCACTAGCGATTGGTCCACTAGTGGCTGGGCCTATTGTAAAGCTACCGGAACCAGTGATTGGTGTATTGGGCACTGGGTTGTTGGCGGTTGAATTATTAACCCAACCCGTAAGCGAATATGACTTATTGATTCCATTATTGACAAAGGAAGCAATTGCAGCCTGAACAGGCACAGTCAAGTTGGGGTCAATCACTGGCGCGGGCGTCGAACTGCCACCGCCACCACCGCAGCCGACTAGAATCATGGCAGTGATCGCAACGAGGCCAATAGTCAACTCCGAATATTTTCGCAAAGTCAGTTGGAGTAACATGATAATTTTCTCCGCTGGTTGATTCGAAGGAACGCACCCCCCAGTGTAGGATTTAATATTGTTGCAGCCTTAATCAGCAGTGACTTTCCTTCGAGCTAAAAACTCGTGCGGACAGTATCCTGTTTTGGGATAACCTGCAACAGGTTATTAGGCTGGGCACATGTCCAGTTCGCTACACAGTCATCACTATCATATTTTTCGCAACCTCCTTGTGTCGGCAAGAGAAAAGTCTGGGTTAACGCAAGTTCAGATTGCTGATCAATTGGGTAAGCCGCAAAGCTTCATTTCGAAATATGAACGCGGAGAACGTCGCCTAGACTTCACAGAATTTATTGAACTGGCTGAGGTGCTTGGGATTGATGTTGTTGACTTCATGAATCACTACCAAACCGCAATAACTGAGATAACAATTCAGAAAACATACAGGGTTAAGAAGAGCAATTAATTGCATTGGAAGCCATGAACGCACCTTCCTTGAGACAATTGAAAGTTACTACCGCCATCGTCTGTGAATGCATTTCAAACGTGAGTATGCAAATTGTGTCCCATACATAGTGAATTGTTAATGTGCTCCATTTGCTTTGCAGAAGATTTTCTTAACTATTCTCAATTGTGATACATCACCGCAAGAACGGAAAAAATATCTTTTTCATTGACGAATTAACTACCTTCCTCACGAATCAATGCTACTTGCAATCATCCCGAAGGTGCTCAATTTTCCGAAGGGGTTCACAGCTTTTTGTTGAGCATCTTCGGCATCTTTGTGAACATCTTCTGTTACTCCGTCTGGCAAACTCCAAAACCAAACACCTTTCATGCCATCTTTATTGGATACGATGCCTAGCCGTTTTTTTGTCCTTCGCAGGGTCGCCATTGAAAAACCTTGACCAGTGCCTTCACTCTCAATTTCTTTTTGCTGCTTAGGCCCGCTGGCCAGCATTTCACGCAAAAATTGTTCTGCTCCTGCTGATTCCACACCATCGCTATTGGGTTCGCATTCTGCCAGTAGTTCACGCGCCGAACCTTCAACTGCTTGCCCCCAAACCGAATAGCTGGCAAGTACACCTTTGTGCCCGTCAATTTCTTTCTGGTTCAAATCATATTCAAAGCCGCCACTGTCTATGCCAATATTGCTTTTTGCTCTACAAAATATTCGCTTAGAATTACCGCTCCCATTGATCTTGGCGGTTGCCAAAACGACACGCGCAAGTGCGGCAAATGCAAGTGAGCCAGTTACTCTTTCCATTGGTTCTTTGCCTCCAGTGCCTTTGGAGAAGTGAGATATGCCTAGCACGGCACAATCCATCCTTTCACCAAAATCAACCAATGGCTGCAAAGCGCGTCGCACCTCGCCGTTTTTGTGACTATCACCCGCGACTGCATTTACGACGGGGTCAACGATCAGAAGGGAAACATCACCGATGTGAGCGGCAGCGCTCATCATGGCATGAATGTCGGTAGCTGGGTCGAAGCTACGAAGGTCATCGCCATGCCGCACATCACCAATAAAATGTACCTTTGTCATGTTCGCACCAGCAGCAATCAATTTCGGAACGAGTGTATCTTTCGCACTATCCTCCCCCGACCAAATCAGCACATTACCAACTGGTGCTTGTGTACCATCTGGAAAATATCCACCTGTACTTATCGTTGCGCCGATAGCAATTGCGATTGTCGTCTTACCAGTTCCTGCTTGCCCGGCGAAAATGTGAAATTTCCCACGCGCTAGCCACCCTTTCCATAACCAACGGATCGGTTCGGGCTTAATGTCACATGCACAAGTTATCTGCACCATCGCCAAGGGCACGTTGAGTCGCGGCACGAGGATAGAGCTACTACAAGTAATCGACGGTTTTAGATCGCTTTCTACTGCTCCGATTTTTTCTGGCGCTATCTCAGTCATTTCCAATTTGCGAAATTCCGCGATTTCGTCATCGGTGCTGGTGTAGTGATAAATAGCTCCTCCTTTCGCGTTTAAAGAAAAACCATTCTTGGTCGCCTTTCTTCTATTTGAGGTTCTGATATGCATAATTCACACCCCTCCTCTATTATGACTACCGGAAATGCGAGATTGTGCCCATGCATCCACGTCCGCTGCACTCCATGCTGTACAGTTTTCGGATAATTTGATCGGCTTCGGGAAGGTTCCTTTTTTAACCCATGCCCAGATGCTTGAGCCGGACACGCCTAATTGTTGTTTTAGGTGCGGCAGTCGGTAAAACTGCATAGGATATTGTGGAGTTTGTTGCATTGAGTTCGTCATCATTTTATCTCCGCAAAAGTTATCTACAACCAGCCCAGTGCCGGTGTTTCTATGTACGCATTATCGGATTTTTATGAGAACGAAAATATTGCATTACCAATGCTATTTGTACAAACAGCAAGGTAATGGTACTTAGAGATTATTTCTTCATCGACTTGAGTTCCAACCTTGCATTAGATTCATTCACCGGATAACTTTTTCCATGTATTTTTTCCCATATTGGGCTGCTAGTTTCCTTAACCCTAAATTCATCAAACCAAGATCGCGCCGTATTTGAACTGATAGGGACATCCCCCGGTTTCGCATTGTTCACTACTCGATTAACGAATGCTTGTTTGTTTTTGTAGGCGTCAGGATTTTCTTGCCAAGCGCGCCACAATTCAAAAGCTGCAATCTTGTTCTTTTTCTTTCTTGGTGATTTTGCGCGTTCACTAGCGGAATCCGATTTGAATTTATTCCGAACCACAAACAGCAACAAAGCAATTGCTCCTGCGCTGGATGGATTACTTCGTATGTATGCTTCTAACAGGTTGATATTTCCAAATTGCAAATTTTCTGCGGCTTGAAATAACGCATTGGCCTCGGTTTCCCAAGCTTGAAATTCTGAATGAATGCTATCAGTTGATGTTAATAGGTCAGCCCATGCGGAAATCAGTGGCTCAGAATGCTTTTCTTCACTATCTAATTTTTCGATTTCAGCCCTAATCTTCTGCCGCAACTCCTGAGTCGTATTTCCAATCTGTTTTAAATTCAACTGGTTCATATTCAGCTTAATTTTGACCTTTTTCAAAACGCCTCCTCATTTACCCCGCCAAGTTAGTCGCAGACAACCTAAATTATGCGCACATAGGTATCACTTCTGCCGCTCGATAGTTGGCCCCATGCGGCTCATAGTCCGCCCACTTGGGCAGCTTGCCGCACTTCTCCATCTTGTCCAGTGTGTCCGCCCAGAATTGCATCATGGCCTTGCGATATTCCATGTAGTCCGCCCGATTGTATGCAGCGCGCACTTGGTCTTTATCACCGTGCGCCAATTGCGCCTCAATCATGTCGGGGCGGATCGTGCCCAGATTGTTGAGGTAGGTAGAAGCAACAGATCGGAAGCCGTGCCCGGTCATGCGGCCTTTGTAGCCAATATTTTCTATAACTTTCAGCACTGTGTTTTCGCTGATTACCGCACCTTCACCATTCCGGTTAGGAAATAACGCGGGCAAGTGGCCTGTAAGCGGCTGCAATGCCCTGATTACTTCCACTGCCTGCCGTGACAATGGCACGGTGTGCGGCTGGCGGGCTTTCATACGTTCGGCAGGAATCACCCAAAGGGCAACATCTAAATCGAATTCGCCCCATTGTGCCCCGCGCACTTCACCTGTGCGAACAAACGTCAGCATCAGCAAGCGGGTGGCAGCAAACACGATAGGGCTAGACTTGGCGCGTTGCTGGTATTCCGCAAGGGCGCGCAGGAATTGCGGCATTTCGCTCGCTTCTAATGCGGGCATGTGTTTCACCTTTGGAATGGGTGCTAATACTTCTCGCCCGATACCCGCTGCCGGATTGAATCGTGCCCGTCCGCTGCCTATGGCGAACGAAAACACGGCTCGCACCCGTTGCAATACCCTTGCCCTAATTTCAAACGTGCCCCGCGCTTCAAGTGCGCGCAGTATGTCCAGAATGTCGGGAGTTTCAATCTCAGCAAGCGGGCAATGCCCAAACTTTGGAAATGCCTCGCGCTCTAGCGTGTTGATCCAGTCTGTAGCGTGATGATCAGACCACATGGGGGCCTTCAGCGCGTGGTACTCGCGGGCGATTTTCTCGAATGAGTTAGCCGCTGCAATCTTGGCTTGCCGTTTTTGTGCCTTTTTCACCGCGCCCGGATCGCCATCATTGGCTAACACCTTGCGCGCTTCATCGCGGCGAGCCCGTGCATCTTTCAAACTCACATCAGGATAGACGCCCAAAGCAAGGCGCTTTTCCTTTCCGGCAACACGATATTTGAGCCGCCAATATTTTGAGCCGCTAGGCATCACCTCAAGATACATTCCGCCACCGTCAGCCATTTTGTATGACTTGGCATCCGGCTTCGCTTTTTTCACCGCTTGATCGCTCAATTTCATCGCATCACCTCACTGGGGGCATAAATTTCGCACTGGGGGCATAACTGGTCGAATTGTGCCCCCAATGTACCCCCGATTGCAATAGACAGGAAAAGACGGGATTAAACAAAAAACCCGCTAACTGATTGGAGTTTAGCGGGCTTCGTGTATTGCGTTAGACGCGGTAAAACATGGAATTGGTGCGCTCGGCGGGAGTCGAACCCACGACTGGCTTCGGAAACCAAAGAAACTAATCGTATATTGATAGGTCTTTTTTGCCGCCAAAATGACATTAATTAACACCATCAACTATTTAAGCTTTTATTGCAAAGTATAATAATATAACCGAATGTGACGCATAAGCTCGTTTTGTCCCGATTTTTGCATTTCACACCTATCAGTGTCACAATATTTATATCTGATTATTGACCAGCCAATGACCCTTGGTCTCCTTAGACGAAATAAAGGCAAGACTCCCGTCTCGGTTTTCCGACGACATATCTGCCGTTGAGCGCTTTGAGGATATCCTACTTGTACTCGGAGTCCGCCTATATCCAATTGACCAACTGGACTTCCTTCTGCAAGCCGTCGAGTCGATCCTTCCCATTGTCGAAGGATTCGATCAAGAGAACTCAAGTGTATGGACAGTTTGGGACTCGACAATCAAAGCAGCACGGTACATTATTAATGCGTCAGGTGTTCCGGCAAGTAAACGTCTGACTTTTGAACTCAAGGATGTCCATTCCAAGCGATACCCCTTTGCCTGCTGTTTGACCGCGGACCCGACGAAGTTAGTTTCTTCCGGACTCCTTCCCGCCAAAGCCCTTTTGCTCATCGCGCATTACAGGTTTTACCACGAGAACCTTATCCAAAATAAACGTTGGCGAAAATATCACGATTCCAGCGAGCTAATTTCCTCCAAGCAGATTTTGAGTTGTCTCACCTCCAAATCCTCGGTTTACGACCCAATCGCAAAGCAAATGCTGCCTGCCTGGCCGAGTTCGTCGTTCACTCAGTGGAAAGAACTATTCTTGGATAACTCAAAAAATGTGCAAAAAAATGAGGGCTACCAAAGCCTATACCGCTATGTGCCGGATCGGTTTGTATTCATCCGTACACTCAGATACATCTTGGACCGCTCCTCTTGTGGAAATACAAGCAGCCCTAATCATCCGCAAGAGGATGCCGCCCCTGAAGAGCAACACTATGAGCAACGAATTCGCACTTCAGTAATTGCACAGCCACCATCAGAGCGTGAATCACTTCCCTCAAGAGACAAGCGACCAAGGCACCCCGCATTCGCCTATTTTAGAAGGCAAACGCCAGATTCCGATTCGAATGCTGAAGGTCTAGCACCCAGAGCAATTCACGTTATTCCACAGCCAGAGACTCCTTCCGACCAACCGACTCCGCTCCATGCTGTTCAATCCTTGGATGTTCGTTATTCCAACTACCGCACCGCCATGGACAACCAGCGGCTCCCTTGGCAATGGGATTGCGTGAATGCTTTCGAGATAAAGGCTGTGCGGGCCGCTCTCTTGACCAGCTCGGAAAGACAAGGAGCTCTCCAATCAGAGAAGCACGGAGCGTTTATCGTTTGGCTCTTGCTAACAACAGGACAGACGATTGAAGAGATACTACATTTTGGTCTAGGCCCCAATCAAAGCAACCGAAGCACGATAGTGGCCGGACCGATTTACATTCGCAACATTATTGCTCCACCTCATTCATTTGTGCCGAAATCAGGACAGAAAAACTATCTTCACAACCATTCGCCATCGGTTGCGCTTGCACTGCCCAGTCCATTTCCGACGCTAGCTACAGAACTCGGTCTTGTCGACTCCAAAGTAGCCCGGATTAAGGCTCAGTCGACCATTGGAGCTTGCCTGAATTTGGATAACGAACGAGCAGAGCAGGCAGTAAGGTCTTTTCTCGAAAATCACCGAACTCGTAGCTTTCGACTGCTTCCAGGGCGTATTCGAAACGTGTTATCCAAAGAGATCATGCGAGTGGCCAACGACCCCGTGGCCACTCATATCCTTTCATCTCTGCCCACTGATATGCCTCCTTCCGGGGTGTACTACACGACATACTCGAAAGAAAGGCTGGAAAGCATTTACGCGGCGGCAGTCGCAATCGTACTTGGAGGAGATGCATGACCACGTCCTCTCAGTTTGAATTCGCTGTTGGCAGTCAACTTACGCCGCAAGAGCCGTATATCAAGAAATTCATCCGTGAGTTGCAGCAGGGCTTTGCCAACTCCGCATCCGCAGATGGCAACTCTCTATCCGAGTCGCACAATTCCATGGCCCTTTATACACATCAGATGCTGAACTTCGCATCGGGTCACCGGGCAGTGAGCGATCCATATTTCGATTTGCATTGCTTCGACCTGACGGATAAGACGCTGTTGATCGAGGAAAAGGTGGTTAGCTCCACCCATGCAACTCGTTTAGCGTGGCTGCCGCCGCTCGCGGTTTCACAGTTTGAACATTATCTCTCTCACCTTCGCAGCCTTTCTCGGCTATTGAGAGGCTCATATCCGGCCTTGGCAAATCAGATTTGGGCGGTTACTGAACCTAATTTCCGGCACCCAATTCCTCTGTTCTTTTTTCTGGAGGAACGTGATGGAGACTTGAAATGGATACGTATTCAACCAGCGACACTTCAATCCATGCTGGGAGACAAGTGGGAGCTGCCGTTAAACACAAACCGACATCTACTTTCAACGTGGCTACACACGAACAAGTGTCCCAGTGAATTCATTGACGCACAACTTGGTCACGTTGAAGCTGGTTGTTATCCATTCTCAGGGAGATCCGTTCTCAGTCCTCAGGGTATTGGCAAAACAATTGTGCCCCTTCTGCAAAACTATCTCGTAGAACAAGGTTGGAAGGCAATTAAGGGGATTGGCGCCCCTAGCAGGTATCCAATCATACCTCCCTCGCCAAAGTCCAAGGACCTCCAGTCGACCCTGCTCTTCGGCCCTCACGCTCGAACTGCAAGCCGCGAAGCTGTGTGGCGTAAAGATGCAACCATGATCATCTCACTGATAGAAAGCGCGCTGCCCGTGGACTCATCAAGAGATATTCCGGATAGCCTTATTGATTCCATGCAAGACAAACTTCTGAGCGAATATTCCGACGATGGCCGGGTGTTGATTCGACTCTCGCTTTTTCGAAGACACCTTATCTCCCTGAGACGTAAGGGATACCAGGTAAAGATTCCAGGCCGACTTGCGTTGATCAGTAGTGAGCCTGCATGTTTCAGCATCGAATCGTCCAAAGAAGCAGCTCAATTCAAAGGAATTAGTGAACGGTTCCTTGCCTACCTGTCATCACAGTCAGGCCATCCCCCGATGCCCGAAGTGCGCCTCGCTGAGATACTAATTTCGTCGTGCATATTTGGCGCACAAACGTCGCCGCAATTCCTTGAAGTGGTAGCGAAGGGATTTCGCGATCGCATTTGTCGGCATGGTGACCGAGTGTTTGTCGACGTCTCTCGCGGCCCAGCGGCTCCAATACGCAGATGGTTCCCAGATAACGTCTCGTGGCCATTGGTCGTCGGCTACTCAAAGCTGGTTAGTGCTGGCTCCGCCATGCCATCGGCCGAAAAGATAAATGACTATCTGATCAAAATCCTTGACATTATCAAAGCCCCCTACCCCAAGAAGCCTCCTTCGAAGCGCGAACCCCGCATTTTGCTTGACCATTTAGCCAGTCTTGCACAGTCATACTGGAGATTCCGCTTGCCGGGTTCCGTCCGCGCCTACGCCGAGGGCGAATATGCCTGTGCGTCGATTCCCCTCTCCAACTGGTTACGATTTGTGTCCGACAAGCGTGGCACTTTACAACCACATTTACGTGCCCCCGATTTCGTCGCTTACATTGATGACATTCAGCCAATACACAGGCCGGAACAGGCGGCTATTGACTACAAACAAGCCAAACAATGTTGGTCAGACCTTACGCGATGCTTAGGGAAATCATCTGGATCGAAGTCTGGAGATGCCCTTGCCAGATCCAACGCCCGGAAGAAAAGCATCGAAACAAAAATCCCCTCCTACTTGAAGAAAGGCAAAAGCAACATTCCACCGATTTTGCAGTTGGTCGCAGCCTGGATACTCCACCTATCCCGCAGTGGGACATCCACAACCCCTGATGTGCGCGCGAGCACAGTTGCGGCGTATGCGCGATCCATTGGCGAGAAATTGAATGCATTGGCCTATGATGTCGATTTTTTATCTCAATCCGACGTTGCAGTAGAGGAAATCTATCGCAATGTGTTGGAGGTAGTCTCCTGCGAGAATCGCGGTTACGTAGCTGGCCGCCTCAAGGAATTCCACGCGTTTCTGGTGTACAGCTATGCGATGCCGAAATTGGACTGGAGCGAAATCGTCGATGACGACTCACTTGAAGCAGATGTGGTAGATGCCGGCATCGTTTCACTCCCCGAATACTACAAAGCGCTTGAAACCCTTCTGCCTGATCAAACGTTTCCAAGCCGCGATCAGTTGCTACGCGCGGTAATCCTGTTTTTTGCTTATCGTTTTGGACTTCGCGCCGGTGAGATTTTCCGCCTGACCATTTCTGACATCATCTTTCTTGATGGCGAAATGATCGTTTATATTCGAAATAGCATCTACGGGGAGACCAAGTCCAGCAATGGCGTGCGCCAACTGCCCCTACTCGGAGCATTGAGTAAGGCAGAGCACGATTTGGTCAAACAATGGCTGTCTCACATCGAAACGTTTGCGGACGGGGATCATCTGGCAGCCTTATTCTCGGATGTGGAGTCGAAGCGATGCGTCGCCAATCGCAGCACCTGCGTGAGCGCTGTCGTTGAGGTTCTGCGGAAAGTAACCGGGGAACCCGAAACCCGGCTGCGCCATCTGCGACATACCTGCGCAACGCGTCTCTATCTGGCAATGTTCTTCGACAAGACTCCATTGGGGTTTGTCGGCCAACTATACAACGCGCTATGGGGTGAAATGACGCCTCAGGCCGTTCGATCCATCTTGATTGGTGATGCACGAGTATCACGCCGTGGCTTATATGCCATGGCCATGTACATGGGGCACGGGTCTCCGGATATCACCCATCGCCACTATATTCATCTGGCTGACGTTTTGCTGAAAGAATGGATAGAAAGGGAACCGCCCGGTATTGATGACAAGACCCTCGCCTACGCGTGCCAGACATCGTATGCGAACATCCGACAGCTCCGATCGCGCTACGCCACGGATGCCTCTCTGGTGTTCCTATTGGAGCACTTCACGCGCAAGTCTGGCATACCAGCGCCAACGCTCAATCTATTCTCCGAGCAGGATGCTCCCGAGCTCAACATGACTATCCCAGCACAGTCTTCTCTCACGCCTTCAGACATTGATCGTTTGCTTGCGATCGCCACGATGCGCGATTCGATAGATGGACTGGCGGAACGCTTCTTGATCTCAGATGGACAGGTTGTCTCGGTCTTGCTGTCTGCATCAGCCATTCAGGAGGAGACGGGCTATGCCGCATTCTCCATCCCTGCTAGAGCCCCAGATGATTTCTGGATATTCAACAAGGGGGCACGACAAGATACGCTTGATAAGGAATCCAGGCGCGTCCGCGCCTTCCTGGAAAGAATGGATCAGGCAAATCTATCGGTCGATGAGCTTGGTGATGTCGCGCGAATTTGGGCAAACTCGTTCCATCCTAGCTCAAGTTGCCTGCTCATCAACAAACGCAATGATCTGGAGCGGTTGCTGGCCTGCATGAAAACCATTGGTATTCCATCAGACAATTTTGAGGTGCATATCCCTAATGATCAAATTGAAAACAATCCCGCACAGTGGGAGTTAACACAAAGCTGGCTTGGTACGCGTGGTCTTTCCGTATACAGAAGAGACCGGCTGCCGCTTAGCGCTTCAAAACTTAACGCAGAAAATCGGGTCGGACTAATCTTGCGGGCTAGCGCTTCGCACGAGTTGGGCTATCAGCAAACTCTTAACCGTGCACTATTCGTTACCTCGATTTGGCTTAGCGTATTCAAGAATGGCTTTAAGGTGAATGCGAGTTTTGCACGCGAGGAGGACAATTGAAGCACATCCTTAGAGTGCCCCCCCAACCGATACGGGCGGACACACCCAGGTCGGGTCATCCGCGCGGAGGTAACAGTCTGAATCGAGGATCGCGGCGTTGCTTCCAAAGCATGCGCTTTTCATAACTTCAAACTGGCTACACTTAATCTGGCGCAAGCAGTTTTTTCCGGTCATTGCGCACGTAGACAAACCCAATACTATTTAGTGTTGTAGCTTGTAACTGATCCATCTCTGCTGCCTGCGAGATCAATAACGTGCTCTTTCAACCATTCGTCAGAAAATAGCTCAAATTCAACGCGGGTGACTTTTGCATTTGCTGCATCCGTCTTTATGGCGCCATTCAATGAAGTTTCAATTGAGCTGCTATGCTTGGGGTTTTCGATGAATACAACCATATCTGTATAAATTGGCCTCGCGTCTCCAAAGGCAGACCAATCGGTGGCCAACAAACTCAATCCACCAGTTGCAATTGCAGCGCCTACCGTGCCAGCGATGACATCCGCTCTACGCGCATTAAAACCATCGGCATTCTGATCGATTTCCTTAAAATTAATGGTCGAACTGCGAATCAGAAAGACAGCATCGGCATTTTCCGCCTTGCCTGCGATTTTAAATCCGAGTTTTTGCAGCTTTTCCGCAAAGATCGATGCGCTAACCGGGCGCTCGCCAAACATTTCTTTTACCCGCACAAACACTCCGTTTGGATAGTCCGCCGGCGATATTTTTACGTCTGCACCAGCCAATATTTTGGGTTGCAGCATGCTTACATGATATTGCTGTCCGGCAGGCTCGGCATCATCAGCCCACGCACTTGCCGCACTAATTAGTAAAACGGCTGCTACAATGAATTTGACTAGCTTCATACTCATATCCTTTCAATAATTCTATTTTTCAGAGCTTTACCCTTCAGGGCGGGGTCACTAACCAGTGATTTCGGAATATGCAAGCGCTTGCATAGCCGTTAAGCTTGATGATTAGGGGAGTTGTTTATCGGTCCACCTTCTTTCAGATGCAGCGGGGCTGGAGCTGATGGCAGGCTTGTTTGGATTATTAAAATGCCGGAGCCAAGATATCTGATGGGCGCCCTCTACTGTTGGCTCGCCACCAGCGCTGGTAATTGTCATAGTCAGATTCGCAGCGCTTGTAAATCCAGTTAATGACGTCTTGCTCAGATACCTCGTCTTTTTGCGCATTGATCTGATTCAACAGTTCGAGGTTCAAATTTGAGCCAAACAGTGAAGTTTGTCTGCGGTAGTTTTCAGTAAGCTGATTGTAGGTCACCTCCCCGCTTCTAAATTGACTTGAGGTAAGATCGCTGTACATCTTCAGCGCATTGCTAGCCATGGTGTCGCAATAACTCTGGACAGTTTCGCCACTAGATGACCCGGCTATGCAAATCAGGCATACCGCCACCAAGAGTCTTTTTCTTTTCATATTTGTACCTTTCAATTAATTTCGATGTTCAAACTACTGCTGTGCGTGTTTTGTGTTGCTATATGAAGTATGGCGAATTTGCGTAAATCCCAAAGGACAATTGTGTTGATCTCGACATGGGCCTGTGCGGCAACAACGCTCCTCTCCAATAGCGCTTATCCTTATAGCGAAATCTCTCGTAATCCAACTAAACTTAAAGTGTTACTCTACAACAACCAATACTAAAAACCAAACTCAACGTGTGTGGTTTCTGGTGTGCCGGTCGTCAACACTGGTGGCATGCAGAAACAAACTCAAAAGAGTGGTGCTCAATTGCTTTTCGCAAGCAATATGAAGCGCCTGCGGCTAGCGAAGAACCTTACGCAGGAAAATGTGGCTGAAGGTGCCGGACTTCATCCGAACTACGTCAGTTCTGTTGAACGTGGTGAAAGAAACATATCTATTGGCAACATTGAACGTATTGCATGCGCGCTGGGTGTACCCATGACGGAATTGCTTGCCGAACCTGAAAAACAACGTAAATCACGTGGTGCCCTCCCTTAAATCCGGCCCTAGCTCAATCCTATTGCCATCGTATTGGGTTCCCCGCCACTTCTGCGGCTTCATAGCCTTTTTGAGCTAGGCAATCGAGCGTCTCGATTAGCAGGAGAATGATTTCAATTCTTAGGACGTCACGTCTGTCTTGATCTTGCTTGAGTCCGATTTGCCTTATGTATAGTTCGGCCTCAGCCTTCATTTCAACCAGTGATCCTACAAAATATGCCGCCGGGTACTCCACTTTGATTTCCTTCATCGAAACAGCTGATAGTAGACTTCTTTCCGCATCATCCAATATTAGATTTCCATTCTCAAATTGCATCTGACTTCCTATCGCCTAATCAAAGATTGGTGGTGCGAATACAAATATTTCATATTATGAAATACCTTCCTTCAACCATTCCTCCTTTTGCTTGAACACTCGCTTAGGTGCAGAAGCGCAGTTTTCAACTTCTGACTTCGCGCCCGGATGATATCGGCGCATCGCTTTTCCCCTTGTATAACGTAGTCCTTGGCAGATTCTTGACTTGGCGTGGCTTTCGTCAGTGAGACCCATAAAACAGCGTTGGCGTAGTTGAGTTCGGCATCGTGTTCGTCCAATAGCGTTGGCTCATGTTCCAATGGCAGTTCTTCATCCGGTCCTGGTAGCGGGTCAAACTGACTCATGTAAGCGATCCTTTCTGTTTGTATACCCTGCGATACAGATATTTTTGTTCTCTCAAACGGCCAATATTTCATTGGCCATCATTTTCCTGACCGTAGGCGCCTACGCCTCAAATATCAAGCGTATTTGTAGAATATATTCCGTGGACTGTCAATCCCGATGCGCTCATTGTTGCATTTATGGAAAAGCGCATGGCTCAGGTCTGCAGGGTATTGGGGGACAATGTGAAGGCGTTGCGCCTTGTGCAGGGCTTGTCTCAAGAAGCGCTGGCTCTTGAAGCTGGACTTGATCGTACTTATATCTCCCAGATTGAGCGGGGTGTCAGCAATCCGTCCGTTCTGGTGCTGCTCAAAATCGCCGCAGTACTGAAAGCTGAAGTAAGCGACTTGTTTATCAAGAAAAAATGAAACTCATATCAGCCAATTCTAAACTGGCAAAATGATATGCCCTCTTTGCCGTTTACTTGCGTCTGAACCGACCAATCTACCAAAATCGACAAAATCCCGAAGCGGTTTCGCATGTCTCGGGACGCCCCCTGTCCAAGACGGACGGCGCTGCTCAAAATCACGTCTCGTCTGCAAATTGCGTTTCGGAGAATGGGGCTGATTTGCTAACTTGTTCCTCTCAACCGAAAGGAGCATTCGATGCAAAACAGCAAACCCGTCATCAACCGCAATACCCGGAGCAGGTCGCGCAAGGCATGGCGCCTCTTTGTGGAATACGCCCTGATCACATTTGTGTTCTCGTCCGTGGTGGCCCTGCTGGCCTCCACTTCCCATCTCCTCGGCCAGTTCGAGTACAGGCAGTCGGTATTGATCCTGAACCGGGAGGGATGCGCGCATCTGCGCCAGCTCGGCATCGCCCCGCTGCCGCAGCCTGAAGCCGATACCTGCCGGGTGCAACTCGGCTTTCGCCCCAATTTGCTGGACGATGGCGGCCGCATCATGATTGGAGAAGGCACGGCCAGGATCCCGGAGCATCAGCTGGTTGTTTCCATGCCTATGCCAGACCAGCCCTGGACCCCGCATCAGTGGTTCCTGATTGCCTGGGAAGTTGTTTGCGTGCTGCTGGTGCCGTTCTCGGTACGGCTCACGGTGCGGCATCTGCAGCGGGAGGATCACCATGGTCACTAGGACTGAGCTATGTGAAATGGTCAGATCGGGGCGTACTGCCATCGAATATCGCCTGCTGGGCGTACTGATGCGTCCAAGGATGTTTACCGAGGCCGATGAAAAGGAGCTGGAGGCGCTAAAGAAGCTGATCGCCAGATATGACGAACTTATGGCAATCTGCCTGGAACCGCCTGAAACGCCCGAAGCTGCCGGCGATATGGATGGTGATACGAAATGAGTACGGCACCGGCATTACGCTACGAGCATTCCGGTAGCTGCAAAGTCATCTTCGATGCGCGGCAGAAACCGACGAAGGACATTTCAATCGATGACTGCTATTTCCTCGGTTTCCGCCTCACCTGTGAAGGAACGCTGCGTTTCCACCATGCCTGGATCATCGCCAATGACCACGAGGCTTTCCTGACCGGGCTGAAGGCGGAGGCCCATTCCCTCTCCGACAAGTATCCGGATATGCGCATACTGGAAGTGGAGCTGGTCTTCATGCACAACCTGCGTACCCAGAAGCCGGACTACTTGAGCAAGGAGACGAAGCAGGAAATTAGCCGGAAAATCGGCTTGAAACTCGATCGCCGCGATGATGAACATTTTGCGGTATTCGGCATTGCCGATGACAAATCATGCGAAGTGGTGGATTTCAAAGCGATGGATGCATTGATGGCGATTCGCATGACTCGCCTGCATAGCCAGAAACTCTGCGGCAAGGCCTTGCTGCCGCTCGCGGTCTGCCAGGCGCACCCGGTCAATCAGGAATTTGATCTGCTGTTCCACCAGGAAGCCAAGTTGATCTATGCCCTGCTCTGCACCGAAGCAGCCGGTGGGGTGCATTGAGGCTTACCGGTAATCGACGCGCTCGCGCAGTTCTTTGCCAGGCTTGAAATGAGGAACGTATTTGGCCGGGATCATGACGGTGGCACCGGTCTTCGGATTGCGCCCTTTGCGGGGTGGGCGGTGATTCAGGGCAAAACTGCCGAAGCCACGGATCTCTACCCTGCCCCCTTGGGCCAAGGTGTGCGATAGCTTGTCTAGTATCACGCGGACGGTCAGGTCGATGTCCTTAAGGGGGAATTGAGGAAAGGACTGGGAGAGGTTCTGGATGATTTCGTTGTGGGTCATGGCTGTTCCGGGTTCGGACTTCGTCGGGCACCAAGGCTGACAGACGAATTTTTTTAGTTATTCGCGTTGATTATATAGGAGGTGCAGAGTGAAGTCTGAAACCAGGAGGAGGATGCGTCGGTTCGTGTGGCGCAGTATGGTCGGATATTTTGCGCCATTGATTGTTCTCGTCAGGATACCAAGATAGCGGAAATTGAATTATTGGTGGCAGATGCGGGTGATGTATCGCTACATGTCATGGAAATAGCCTGAGCAATCCAAGCAAATAAACCACATTACCGGACCTTGAATATGCTTCGACACGGAAATCAACTGAGGCTGCACGCAAAGGACATTGAGCGGCTCTGCAATTTGACAGGTGTAAAGCCACTGAATATCCAAACAGTGGAGGAATGGAATCGATTCGCAGACAGGCACTTGTCCTTAATCGAAGGCAGGACGGATGATGCATATTCCGGATACTCATGAGCACTTGTTCCGATAGGAGTTGATCAGGCGTTCCGCTTTAATTTGATCACTGATTCTTCTGATCATGAGCAAAAGAACTTGCAACCAGTTGCTTCTACGAGTAGCACGCTGATATGGCGATAGTCGACTGTTCGGCCATGTCGTCGTTTAAATGCGGTGATATGGGTGACCGTTATCAGCTTCCTGACTGGACAGATTCTTGAGTGATTATGCTCGCACCGCTGCCCCATTCCTCCTGTCGTTTTTTCAAGAGAATATGCGCTACACTCTTCGAGCCAAAAACAAAATAAGGGAAGCATGAATCGCAGTTTGAAATACGTTCTATTTGCCGAGGATCGAGCTTTCGTTGCACGTTGCCTAGATGTTGATGTGGCAAGCGAGGGGGATACGAAGGAGGAGGCCATTTCTAACCTTCAAGAGGCTTTGAATCTGTACTTCGAGGGTCATGCAGCAAGCCTCTCTGAACTTCCAGCTCTGGAATATCAGTTTGGTGACGTTGTAGTGCATGCATAGTGCGTCTGCTATCGGGGTGCGGCCGGGCGTTAGTAAAATCGGGTATCCGGATTTTCTGGTGGGTTTGAGGTGGGTGCTGGAGGGTGATGGAAATTTTACTCTCCGGATTCTCCGGTGGATGGGAAGGGTTCATTGATTTCACAACGGAGCGAGTGTAGTATTTGACATGCTAGCGCTGCGTGGGCACAAAAGTTACGCAGCATTCCAAACCAGCCTTCGGGCATCTGCAGTACCTAAATCAAGCAGTCCGTCCAGAGAGAACGTTCCCGCTTGAGCTTTTCGAGCAGAACCGTGAGCGTTTTTATCATCCCGGATTTTTCCTCTTCTTGAGGAAGATCGTTGCCATGCGTTATTGGCATATCAAACCAACCTGAAATCCCATATCGCTATAAACTGGAATTAAGGTTTCAATCGGAGCAAACCACCGCACCATATAATCCAACTATTCCTGTTTTGGACTGGTTGGTTCCCTATTTGTCTAAGGAGGCATACATGAGGAAATTTTGTTACTATGAACGAGGTGGGGGTGGAAATGGCTGACTTTTTTAGCCAACGGTTCGGTAAAAATGTTTGGATTACTCACCATGCTCGAACAAGCATGGAGAAACGGCAGATCGATGATGCAACGCTTGAACGAGTAATCGAAGAGGGCGAGATTAAGCATCGGAATGCTATAGATTTGTGGGTGTTCAAGCATATTGATGGACGGTCTGACAACTTGATTTGCGCTGCTGTCGTTGAACAAGAAGCAGTTGTAATTAAAACAGTCATGATCAATTGGGAATTGGAGGACGAAACATGAGAATCCAGTACGAAGATCAAGATGACATCCTTCATATCGAGTTTTCTAAGGAAAAGATCGTTAAGGATGTTTCTTACGGTTGGAATGTAAATATTGGCTATGCAGCAAATGGAATCGCGGAAGTAACGATTCTCGACGCTAAAGCCAATGGATACTGGCCGCTAGAAAACGCTAAGGACTTGTTGCCGTTGGCGGCATAGTTCTGTCATCAACTCAACCCCCGCGCATCTATGATGCCGGGGGTTTTCACTTTCTGGAATTAGCCGAATATCTGAACTGGGAACAGAGTATCCCGCCAGATCTGGCCAAGCCATTCCGGTCTGTGATGACAGCGTTCCGGAATTGGAAGCCATACATCTTGAATTATTTTGACGATGAGCGCGTCACCAATGCTTTCACTGAAAGCTTCAACGCAAAGATCCGGCGGGTATATCGTAATACGCAGTTACACTTTTGAGCGATTGCGAGCGAAAGTCCTTTACACAGACATGCTGCAAAAACGCGTCCTCATCCAAGACAAAGTTCGTGTCAGAAAGAGACAAAAGTTCGATGAGGTCAATATGGCCGGTTATTTCTCGCTAGTTGGATCATTCCAGGATGAGTACGAAACCAAGCTCCAGAATCGTGAAGCCATCCTCGGGACAGACCTACCCACCCTGATAGCCCAGATTGATGAATGGGAATCTTAGTCTTTCAATTTCTTCCGCCCACCAGAAAATCCGGATACCCGTAAAATCAAACAGGCCCGGGCGGGAAGCATTGGTGCCAAGCATGTACAGCGTGCGCATCGTTCGCAGCTTGGGCGAGCGCGGCGTGAATTGCGGCTCTAACTAGGCGCCGGCGGACAGTACGGTGTCCCTAAGGTCGGCTAAGGTGTACGGAGCCGACAAGCCGGCGACTCACAGGAGACTTTCGTTTTGGCCGATTCACGACCACTTGCATGTATTTTACTAATCAGTAAATCAGGGGCATTACGTCTTGGATATACTCAGTGGTTTCCGCCTGCGCAGCAGGATTGGACTGGGTGCTCATGCCGTTGGATTGCCTGATCAGAATATCCGGAATACGCAGGATGAAGAGAAGCTGATCAAATTGCTGTTGCAAGATGAGAGATTGCAATTAGCATCTTGCCTCAAGGAGTGCCGGTAAAGCTCAAAATATAATAACCAAGATTTCATCCGACAAACATATTGTCTGATGTTCGGCATTGCGGACATTTCGGTTTCCAGTATTTCAGTCTGATGTTGTTTCTATAGAGGAAGTTTTTCTCTTCGGGCGCGCCATCCTGTCGGGATGAACGTAGTCCGCAATCGGATGCTGTTCTAGCGGAAATGTCGTTTCACGGCTGAAGGTGGGATCCCTTTGAGGCGGATAAAGGCGCGCCGCATTCGTTCCACGTCTGTGAAGCCACATTGGCGTGCCACAACCTGTACCGAGCCATTACCGCTTTCCAAAGCGGCGCTCGCTGCCTCTACTCTTAATCGTTCGACGGCTCGGGCTGGAGTTGTGCCGACTTCAGAAGTGAAGCATCGGGCAAAATGCCTTGGACTCATGCACGCATGGTCCGCGAGATCGCCAACCTTCAGCGATTTATCCAGATTGCTGCGGATGTAATCGAGCAGGCCGGCGAAGCGACCGTCTGCCATGCCCATTTCCAATAACGCCGAATACTGGGATTGCCCGCCAGGGCGACGGTAATACACCACGAGTTGGTGGGCGACCTGACGAGCGATCTTCTCTCCCAGGTCATCAGCGATTAGGGCCAAGGAAAGATCGATGCCGGCACTGATCCCTGCTGAGGTCCAGATATGGCCGTCATTGACATAGATTCGGTCTTCATCAAGGGACACGTCGGGAAAGCGGCGTCTGAAGTCGGCGCTACGCTGCCAGTGCGTTGTTGCCTTCCTTCCATTCAGCAAACCGGCCGAGGCAAGCAGATAGGCACCCGAACAGACGCTCGCCATGCGTCGCGCTTTCTGTGAGAGATCGCGGATGAAGGTGAGCATCTCCGCGCAGGCAGCGGCTTCGACCACCCCTTCACCTCCCACAGCGATCACGGTGTCTGCATCAAGCACTTGGGCGAAGGGTATGGTCAGCAGCGTGGTACCGGACGAACTCTTCACCGCTCCCCCCGCATGACTGGCCAAAGTCAGCTCATACGCCCTTGCCTCCATCCGGTTGGCCATCTCGAACGCGGCGATTGGACCTGCCACATCCAGCAACTGAAAATCGGAAAAAACGGCAAAAACCAACTTACGCGTCATGGCAGAAAACGAGGGAACTATGTCTTTTGTACTCTAACCCATCCATGCAACATGTCAATGGCACCACTCACAACACAAGGAGAAAATCATGTTGATGTCCGCATCGCTGTCTGCGTCTGTTCCCGCCGCCAATCAGCAACTTCCGGCTGGGTTAAGCGGGGAGATCATTTCTCGGTCCCAGATCGGGCACGAATTTATCTGGCCGAAGAACGACCCACGCTCGCAATGGCAACCGCAGCGAACCTATGGACCCGGTGACGATGCCAGGATTCGGCGCCTCAGCATCTCACAGCATTTCGACATGGATGCGTTCTTGGAGCGAACCAAAGCGCTTGACCTGCCATCGCGGATCATCGAACTTCTGAACCACAATGCTTTCCAGTTTAATTCGCGAAAGAAATTCCGTGAATGCGACCAGTGGCGTCAGATGGTCACGGATGCTTGTGAGAAAGGTGCTCCGATTGAAATCCTGATCTTGGCGTTCTGCGTGATCAGCAATCCGACCAAGCGGGTGCAGCCCACCGAAGTGACCGCAGCAGATGACGTATCGCTGCTCCATATGGACAATATTGCCCGCCATATCGCGAGCATCTACCCACCCGGAGCAATCTTGCATGTGATCAGCGATAGCACCTTCTATGCGCTGCCGCTGGGAGTTACGTCAGTAGAGGCGCAGAACTATCTGATTCAACTGCGTCAGCGGACCGAAGAACTGCAGATAGCTGACACCATCAAGATTCACGACATTTCCGACTATCTTTCCAATTACAACCAGTTCTTCCATAATCGCTTCGAGATTTGGCGTGCAAAGTTCCTGTCTGATCCGCTGTCGCATGATCTGCTTGCAGATGAGTACCAGCGCTGGCACGCCAGTATGCGCGCGACGCTCAATTCTCGGCGTATGGGATTCTCCTACGAGCAATTGGCGGCTCTGTTCTGTGCCGATTCTGGTATTTCTCTGGCACACCTCGATGACAGTGCCACCCTGGCGCTTGCAGAGTACCGGGCCTTGAAGGCGGCGGCCGCTGATACCAACTGGGAAAAACATCATTTCCCGAACGCCATTCGGGCGACAATCCACGCGAAGAAAATCCCGGTATTGGGCCTTCGTCTGTATCCGGAATACAAGCTGGGCTCCCGTCTCCTCCCGTATCATGGAATTGCAGTCATGGTCCCGGGCGACAATGGCGATGCCGAACGGATGGAAATCCGTCACGAAATAACTGTTATTGGTAATCCGTCCTTTACCCGGGTCGTTGATGAGAAGGGGCTAACGCAATTCTACGAACCGTCGACGCCAAGGGTATGAACCGCAACATCTTTCTGCTGGCACTCTCCCAGGCGGCGGTGATGACCACGATCAGTCTTGTGCTCTCATCGTCGGCTCTGGTGGGAGCTCAACTCTCGTCGACGGATTTCGCTACCGTGCCATTGGCTATCCAATACCTGGGTACCATGGTGATGCTCTATCCGGCGGCCAGGCTTATGGAACGCTTTGGCCGCCGCTTCACCTTCTGCGCTGGAGCTCTAGTCGGTGCGATCGGCTTGGCATGTGCTGCTTTCGGGGTGCGGACCGGCAGTTTCGCCCTGTTCTCGGCGGCTGGGTTCTTGATCGGCACCTTTGGCGCTGTCGGTCAATACTACCGGTTTGCGGCGGTCGATTCGGTTGCCCCGGCGAAAAAAAGCCTGGCTATCTCTTGGACCCTGACCGGCGGTCTTCTGGCTGCAGTGGCCGGACCGACGCTCGCCCGGTGGACGAAAGATGCTCTTGAGCCCGCCTTCTACGCCAGTTTTCTCTCGCTGACCGGGGTGGCATTGTTAGGAGCCTTGTTCGCGACCGGCCTCAGCTTGCCGCCAATGGTGAGGGCGGAAAACCATCAGGCGCGACGGTCCTGGTTTGAAATTGCCAGCAATCCCAAGTTCTTCATGGCAGTCCTAGGAGGAGTCGTTGGCTATGCCGTGATGAACCTCCTGATGGCCGCCACGCCGCTGGCTATGATGTGTTCGCGGCTCGGTTTTAACCAGACCGCTGAAGTCATTCAGTGGCATGTACTTGCCATGTTTGCTCCCTCACTTTTCACCGGGGCACTCATTCAGAGAGTCGGCATTTTGCCGGTCATGCTGTTGGGCTGCCTGCTGAATCTCGCGAGCATTACGGTCAGTCTGACAGGGAGCGAACTGGCCCACTTCGAGTTTGCGTTAATTATGCTGGGGGTCGGCTGGAACTTTCTCTACGTTGGTGCCACAGCGCTCCTGACCGAGAGCTGCCGCAAGGAAGAGGCCGCCCGCGTCCAAGCGCTAAACGATACGCTCGTATTTCTGGGCGTCACGACAGCTACCCTGTTCTCCGGCGCCATGGTCAATTCACTTGGCTGGCAAACGGTCAATCTATGCGCCGGCCTTCCGATTCTGGTTGTCATGGCGGGGCTGATTCGACTAATGAAGTGGCCTCGGTTTTCATGGTTGCGTGCGGGTTGATTGATGTATACGAATATATATGGCCTGACGCTGCTCAATACATTCAGGTAACGGCTCAACAAATTTATGGTAATTGCAGCTCTAGAATTTCTAAAATGAAGTTCATTCAGCCGGGGGTAAACAGGTCATAGCGCAGTAACAATGCCAAGCAGTCATCCGCTTCCCTTTGTCTGTTATTTGTAATAACGGACATGAATATATAGAAACTTGGATGACGTCACTTTTTGCCTGAAACGAAGACGATCTGGTAATCAGCCATGGCTGCCGTTTCAGTTGCCCGAATTTTCATTTGGTGTTGTACTTATTGCGGAAGTTCTAATCTCTTCTGGTGCGCCAATCACCAATGAATATTGCCACCTGTTTCAGTTTGCCCATTATTACTTTGTGCATCGTTTCCGCTAAAGTCGCACAACTGCTTCTGATAGTCGTGGTCGTATCCCCACCTTTGTATTTAAACCCCGACATAGGCATTTGCAGGTCAGACGACCTTGGCGCTTAAGTCAACCGCCAAACGCAAAGTATTGGCAGCAATACAGCCGCGGTCCGCAATGGTTACCAGCTTATTGAGCTCTTCAGGACGATTGCACTGCGCAGAAACCGACATCCGAATTGCGGTAAACCGCGATGGCGATTCGGCTGTTTCACCTTCAATGTCTACACGTGCATTATTCAATTCAATATCGCGCGCCTTGGCGGCCGCGAGCAAATTGCTCATAAAACAACCGCCCAAGCCGTTCAAGATCGCCTCTCCTCCCATCATGCCTTGATTGTGTCCTCCTTTGGCATCGGGACGATCCATGATCAGTTCATGTCCCCGGGCATTACCCTTGGATGAACTGTCGCCAATTTGCTCTACAAATATTTTGATTGCTGCCATACGTCTCTCCTTGCGATTAAGAAAATATTGGATGGATTTCTTTCTACAGCGCAGTCTGCCGAGCGTTTGAAAATTGATCGTTTGCACAAGGCTGGTGATCTTCTATAAATGACAGAAGAAGCTCCGAGAATTCACTGGGACGCTCTTCGGGAACATAGTGTCCGCAATGAGTAACGACTTTTGTAGTTACACGGTCTGCAATTTTGTCCATAGCCATACCTATGCTCGTACCCACGCCGGACTCGGCGCCAATGGCGAGAATTGGAATTGTCAGTTTTGGGTGTACGGCACGATTTTGCTCAGCACTTAGGGAGAAGGCCCGGTAGTATCCGAAGCCATTGGACATCGCATTCCGACGTGAATACTGGCCCACGTAATGGGCGATATCGAGGTCGGTAATCGCATTTTTTACGACAGACTTGTTCTGAAAATACCATGCCAGATATTCTTTCTCCCGCCCCTTGATCAGGAGCTCCGGCATGTCTGCGACAGCATGGAAATAGAACTGCCAAACTCGTTGGGCATTTTCAGGCTTGAATATCACATCTGGAATAAGCCCGGGGATACCGGCATCAATAACCGTAAGCGACTTCAATCTACTTTCAAATCGCCGAGCTTGTGCCACTGCTACCCACGCTCCAATATCATGACCAACCAGGTGATATTCGCGAACACCCAGCGTTTGCGCGGTCTTGGCAATGATTTCGGCAATGAAGCCGGTATCGTAGATATCATAGGATTCGCTTTCACCGAGCCCGGGCAAGTCAATCAAGATAACTTGATGTCTCAATGCAATGGCCGAAACCACTTTTCTCCATATATGGGATGTTTGTGGCCAGCCGTGCAACAGAATCACCGGCGTACCTGTGCCAGCGGTTTTGTATCCAATCGCTTTACCTTCGATATTTATGTGTCGTTGCTCCAAAAAATATCTCCTGTTAATCGGTGAAACTGCTGAGCTTTGCTTATATAGAGAATGCTCATTCTCCATATAGGCAAAAAAATTTAATCCAGTACTTTCATTGCAACATCAACTACAACGGCCATCTCGGCTTTTGTTCGGCCAGATTTGCCCATGACACGCATTCCTTGAAGAACGCAAAGTAGCAGCCGGGCTGTGGCTTTGGGATTGACTGTTGGCTTGATGGAACCATCAGCGAGTCCCTCCTGAATCAACTTAACGAGAAATATCTCATTCCTCTTAATGGATTCTTTAACCATGTCTGCAATTTCATGATCGAAAATCGCCAACTCAGCGGCACTACTGACAACAAGGCATCCGCGCTGCCCTTCTACACCGTACGAAGATTCAACATAAAAAGTTAGCGTAGCTCTAAGTTTGTCGCGTCCATTAAGCGCGGTTTGAACCCTTTGACTGAGCTGCTCGCTTCGAACAGAAACATAGCGTCCAAATGCGGCTGCGAAAACGGCCCGTTTGTCTTTGAAAGCCTTATATATGCTTCCAGATGCAAGACTCATTGCATTGGTGAGATCCCCAATCGACGCGGCGTGATAACCCTTTTCACGGAATACGCCGATTGCACTGTCTAGTGCGTCCTCGATGTTGAATTCACGTGGTCGTCCGCGACCGCGGAATTCATTGCCTTGAGATGAGTCAAAAGTTGCCATAGGCCCATTATAGGAAATGATCATTCTCCAATCAAGAGGCTAATATAGACACGTTGAGACAAGAGGAATTGCGCAGTTCAGGTGAACAGAATGGCCAACTTCCTGTGCCCCACTCGTCGTGTCGGGCGCGCACTCGAAGAGATTAGAACTTCCGCGAAGAGTACAACGGCAGACGAAATTCGGATAGCATCGTTGCACTTGGTCTGGAACATGGCCGTGCACTGACAGAGAGCGGCAAAATCTACCAGTTGGCACAAAAAAGCGAAGGCGACCCAGGCCAAGTCATCCTTTTGCATATCTGCGCCCAGTTTTACAACTGGGGTATCGGCGAAAAGCTCGGGGTGCCACATATATTCTATTGAGGGAGGTTCCTCTCGCACACTTATCCCTTTACCGCGACATACCGCCCGTCCAGGTCATCGAATAATGAACGATCTTTGCCATGACGAGAAAGCCACCACCGCGGAAACTTCGAAACAAGTTTCTTTAGTTCACCTACTATCACTTGCCCGTTTGTGCTGAAGCGCCCAGTTTCCAAATTTTTTCGAACCGTCAATTTAGATCCAATCCAGTCGCACAAAATATTTCTCCACTGCGGGCAGTCAATCTTATTGTCTGGTTCACACTTCTTCGGCCATTGGTGGCAATGCTGGAATCGGAGGAAGTTAGATCTTTCATTGTGTTAAAATGCTCCGCATTGTTGTGAGCAAACTTCGGTTTGCGAAAACTCCGGCTCAATAAGGGCTTGTTGGACGGCGGTTCAATTCCGCCCATCTCCACCATAAGTGCGGTGATACCAGTGTGCTTATGATGGGGGTGACCTGGCTTCGACAGCGAGCAGATAGGTTTCGGGGCGACACGTCAGGCGATCGACGTAAATGAAGCAAGCATGTAAATGCAAACGATGAAAACTTCGCTATGGCGGCCTAAAAAACCGTAAGCCGGGGCTGTTGAGCCTTGTCATACAACACAACTAGATGAGCCTCGGGTGATAATGATCCCGAGGCTCATTGATTTTGTGGAGTTGCGATTTTATTATTGAGTAGTTCCTTGCATGCTCCAGAGCTCAGCTTCGATCGCGACGGATCGAGCTCTTAGAATATCAATTGAGAGCTTCATCCACCGCTCGATCCAACAAAAAACGCGCGCCAAATCCGGCAGACTAGGACGGAATGTATTGTGATTGCGTTACCGCGGCGACAATACGACTTGAGAATTCAATAACTCCTCAAATTCTTCTGGAAAAACGGGTTTTGAGAACAGATAACCCTGTGCATAGTCACATCCGAACTCGCTCAGCAAGCTGCGCTGTCCTTCCGTTTCCACCCCTTCCGCTATGACTTTTAGCCCCAGCTTATGGGCCATCACTATGATGGCCTCGGATAGGGCCATATTGTTGGCATCCGCCTCAAGATTGCTCACAAAGGATCTGTCAATTTTTAGATAATCAATGTCGAACTTGTTGAGATAGGAAAGCGATGAATAGCCTGTCCCAAAATCATCAATCGCCACCTGAAGTCCAGCATCGCGAAAATTGAGTAAAGTGTCAGTCACTGTAGATTCTGCATTCAGTAACAACCCCTCTGTGATTTCAACCACCATATTATTGCCGGACAGTCCCAAGTCCGCCAAAAACTCGACCCAATTTTCGCAAGTTCTGCCTCCGTGCAGAAATTGGACAGGAGACATGTTAACGCTCAGCTGACAATTTTCATCCAAGTATATATTTCCCCAAAATTTCGCCCATTTGGCAGTCTCTTTAAATACCCAATCCCCGATTTCGTGGATAAGGCCGGTTTCCTCTGCCAATGGAATGAAATCCGCCGGACTGATCATGCCTAGTTCTGGATGTCGCCAGCGGATAAGCGCTTCAGCTTTATGAATCAGACCGGTCGACATTTCAACAATCGGCTGAAAATGAAGGAAAAATTGCTTTGCATTCAGCGCGCCTCTTAAATCGTTGATCATACGCAATCGGCTTTGTGCCATAACCTGCAACGATTGTGTGAAGTAACTGAATTGGTTGCGCCCCTTGCCCTTAGCAACATACATTGCTTGATCCGCATTCTTTATCAAGCTATCTATGTCAGCGGAGTCATTCGGATACAGGGTAATGCCGATACTGGCCGATACATAAGCCACTTCACTACCCAGTTGAAATGGCTCAGTCAGTTTATTGACTATCTTTTGCGCAATACGCTCGACATGGCCAGCCTCATAAATCCCAGATAGGAGCACCATAAATTCGTCCCCCCCCAATCGAGCCACAGTGTCTGATCCACGTATACAAGCCTGGATTCGGTAAGCGGCATCTTGTAGCAGAAGGTCACCCACAACATGTCCGAGTGTGTCATTCACCTCTTTGAATTGATCAAGGTCAATCAACAACAAGGCTAACAGAAAGCCTTCACGATCTGATTTTTGCATTTCCTGATTCAAACAATCGCGGAACATGTTGCGATTAGGCAATCCTGTTAATGTGTCAAAGTTCGCCTGTTGCCAAATCAGATCTTCTGACCTTTTCTTTTCTGTGATATCCCGAATAATGCCACGATAGGAGGTAATCAAACCCTCCTTGTTTTCCACCGCAGTCAAAGAGCACCAGGAGGTTATTTGCTCGCCGCTCTTTTTTTTGACTATGACCTCGTACTCGGCAAATCCATTTGCATGGACCATAGAGAGGAACTTATTCCGATCTGGCGGGTAAACATAAACGTCCTTCTCAAGATCAAGACGAAGCATTTCATCTTTGGAATCATAGCCGAACATCAGAATACCTTTTCTGTTTATGTCGGTGATTTCTCCTGTTGGGGTAGTGACAAAGAGCCCGTCGAAAGATTCTTCAAAAAGTGAACGATATTTCTCCTCGCTCTCCCTTAATGCACATTCAATTTTTTTTCGCCTACTGATATCGCGGACTGCACTGAATATCACTTTTTGCGCATTCAGCTCCAAGGCCCTGCTGCAAATCTCTACTGACAAAACGGAGCCGTCTTTACGTACCTCCGTCGATTCACATATAGCAAATTCATGTTCCTCTATTTTGTTCGGATTACCGTCTGTTATGGCGGCAAGATCAAGCAGCATAAATTTCCCAATATGCTCACCTAACATCTCGGCCTTTGAATAGCCTAATCGCTCGTGGGCAGTTTGATTAATTTCCTTGATAAAACCATTGGTGGTAAGAAGATACTGAGAATCGGCTGATAGCTCGAATAACGCACGAAAGTCTTGCGCACCAATCATTTTCTACCCTCTATCTGAGTTATTAATCCAACCAATAGCTAAGAATAATTAGTCTCTACTAACGTAACGTTAGTATCACAATAATCTGACGCAAGAGAGCTTTACCCTGTTCATTAGCTTCATTTAAATTCTGCAGCTCTAAAAAATGCCCACGATAATGCCACTCTAAAACCATTTCTCCAGTATGCTTTTCTTGGCTAGCTAGTCCGCTGGAATTATTTTTTAAATTATGTCGTTTGGGCTATTAATGAGCCTATCTAGCGACCCAAGCTAGAAGGAGTTTCCTATCCCGAGCCGGTTCAAATTATCCATGTTCACGACACAAGGAAAATAGATGTATGTGGGCAATATGGGTGTAATTTCTGTAGGTCCTAGGGTGTCTCATAAAACGGAAATAAGCCTAACTCATGGATAGGCGCGTAATAATACTAAACTCGCCTCATGTTTTGGTGGTAAGTGCTGCTATTGATTCAATTCAGAAGTGGCCCCGTAAATTCGGACAGTGCGATAAGTGGTAGCCTTGCTCAACCCAAGCCGCACGGAGTGCGGCAAACAGAGGAGCAAGCGCATGAGAAGGACGAGAAGGAATCACGCACCGGGATTCAAGGCCAAGGTGGCAATCGCCGCGATCAGGGGCGACAAGACGCTGGCCGAGTTGGCTGAGCAGTTTGACGTTCACCCCAACCAGATTTCGGACTGGAAGCAGCAGTTGCAGGAGTCGGCTGCCGACGTATTCGGCGGCCCGCCGCAAGCAAAGGCCGCCGAACCCGACCTCAAGGTACTCCACGCCAAGATCGGGCAACTCACGCTGGAGAACGATTTTTTAGAAAGCGCGCTCACCAAGGCGGGATTGCTGAGCGCAAAGAAATGATCGACCGAACCCATGCACTGCCAGTGAAGCAGCAATGCAAGATACTGGAACTGGCGCGCTCGACGGTCTACTACCAGCCACAGCCTGTTTCGCCGGAAGACCTGGCGCTGATGCGGCGGATCGACGAACTGCATTTGGAAATGCCTTATGCGGGCGCGCGCATGTTGAGCCGGATACTCAAGCGGGAAGGCCAACCGGTCGGCAGGAAGCACGTATCGACTTTGATGCAGCGCATGGACATCCACGCACTGTATCGCAAGCCGAATACCAGCAAACGTCACCCAGCGCACAAGGTCTATCCGTATCTGCTACGCAATCTGGAGATCACCCGGTCGAACCACGTCTGGGCGGCGGACATCACCTACATTCCGATGCAGCGTGGCTTTGTGTATCTGTTCGCCGTCATCGACTGGGCCAGCCGCCGGGTGCTGGCATGGCGGACTTCAAATACGTTGACCACCGATTTCTGCATCGAGGCGGTACAGGAAGCGATCAATCGTTATGGCAGACCGGAAATCTTCAACACAGACCAGGGCTGCCAGTTCACCAGCCTGGAATTCACCGGCTTGTTGAAGGACAACGGCATCCAGATCAGCATGGACGGGAAAGGCTGCTGGCGGGACAACGTGTTCGTGGAGGGACTGTGGAAGAGCGTCAAGTACGAAGAGATTTATCTGCACGCCTACGACTGCGTGAGCGATGCCAAAGCTGGCTTGCAGCGATACTTTGCGCGCTACAACCAGTTCAGACCGCACTCGGCGCTTGACGACAAAACGCCGGATGAGTTCTACTTCGACAACCTGCCTGCACTGCAAAACGCAGCGTAGGGATTAACCGCAAGGCTTCCACTTAAGAAATGGAAAATACTGTCCAACTGAGCGGAGCCACCTCTGTCTCCGAAAACAATCACAGGGTCGGTGCTTGCCCGAGACTGGTAGTTGTACTTGGGGAGTGTTGTGCAACCGGATAGCAGAATAAGGAATGGAACGAAGAGTTTTTTCATAGTTTCGTTGTTATCTCAATCGAGATTGAGTCCATTGATTGGCTCGGATTTATGCGCAACGGCGGCATATACACTCCTTCGCAAGAAAACCTAAGCAGCAGCTAATGGCTGATAAACGCTGGCCCACCAATTTCATGGTGGGCCAGCGTTCGCTAGGCTTTTGTATGTAGTCTGAACACAAATATTCTCAAGCTATCAGAATTTGTACACCATGACCTTCCCTCGGTTTATCGTCTTCCAAGAGGTGGGTTTCATGCTACCAGTTTTTCCTTTTGCTGAGCGGTAAGCCAGTCACTCAAGAACTGAGTCGGTGACTTGTAGCCCAGCGTCGAGTGCAGC